>Ga0213821_1000454_pt1 | contig 25298 bp, 27 predicted proteins | sample MC6MC0909MG_FD_179894 | JGI IMG/M metagenome (GOLD analysis project Ga0213821, IMG submission 179894) | Enriched soil aggregate microbial communities from Iowa State University, Ames, United States - MC6-MC0909-MG | ecosystem: Environmental > Terrestrial > Soil > Unclassified | place: USA: Iowa...
ACCTTTCTTCTTTTTCCGTTACTGAAAAAGAACTCGCGGACGCTTTTGGTGAAGTGGAAGAACAATTGATTGCGATTATCCGTGAAGCTGCAGAAAATATCCGTTCCTTTCATGAAAAGCAGCTCCGGCCATCATGGATGACTACAGAAGAGAATGGCACAATTCTTGGTCAAAAAATTACCCCTCTTGATTCGGTTGGGGTGTATGTGCCGGGCGGAACGGCTGCCTACCCGTCATCCGTGTTGATGAACGTGATCCCGGCGAGAGTGGCAGGTGTCAAGCGGATTGTGATGGTGTCGCCGCCTGACAGTGATGGGAAATTGCCAGCGGCAGTACTCGTTGCTGCAAAGGAATCTGGGGTTAAAGAAATCTATAAGGTTGGCGGTGCTCAGGCGATTGCCGCTCTTGCTTACGGGACAGAATCGATTGCTGTTGTTGATAAAATTACCGGTCCCGGGAATATTTTTGTGGCATTGGCGAAACGCGAGGTTTTCGGTGATGTCGATATTGATATGATTGCCGGGCCGAGCGAGATTGCAATTTTAGCAGATAAAACTGCAAGGGCAGACGAGGTCGCTGCCGACCTGCTCTCACAGGCGGAGCATGACCCGAGGGCCTGTAGTGTGTTGGTTACCCCGTCAATGGTGTTGGCAGAAAAGGTGTCAGCGGAAGTCGAAAAGCAACTGGCATTGCTGCCGCGGCGGGAAATTGCTGCCCGTTCGATCGCAGATTTCGGGGCTATCTATGTAACTACTGATCTTGACGAAGCGGTTGAAACAGTCAACCAGTTAGCACCCGAACATCTTGAAATCATCACCGAAAATGCAATGGAGCTTATCGGAAAAATTCGTCACGCCGGAGCAATTTTTGTTGGTCGTTATAGTTCAGAGCCTGTTGGCGATTATTTTGCCGGCCCGAATCATGTGCTGCCAACAAACGGCACAGCGCGGTTCTCCAGCCCGCTGAACGTGGACGATTTTCAGAAGAAATCTAGTGTGATTGTCTACAGCGAGGAAGCGTTGAAGGAAAATGGCGCAAAAATCGCTGTCTTTGCCCGTAAGGAAGGGCTCGAGGCACACGCCCGGGCAGTGGAAATAAGACTTACAAACGATAAATAGAGCATCTATGAGACACGATTAAAGACAAAAAACCGCCAGAGAAAGTGTAAAAAATGTCTTTAATAAAGGGTATTAAGGACAAAACTGCCCGGGGAAGTGGCAAAAAAGTCCTTCATGAGGTCTATGATGGACAAAATTTACCGAAAGAGAGTCAAAGCTGTCCTCTATTAGGTTCTCTTAATCATAAAACTTCACAAAAATCGTATTTTCAGTTTGGCAGAAATAATAAACCTTGTTTAAAAGTGATAATTCTAAGGAGGTCCTTTCATGAAAAGAACAGCAAGCATTGAACGGAATACAAATGAAACAAAAATCCAACTATCGTTAGCAATTGACGGGGAGGGTCAGTCCCAGCTTGAAACAGGTGTACCTTTTTTAAGTCATATGATCGATTTATTCACGAAACATGGCCAATTCAATCTGACTGTGGATGCCCAGGGTGATATCGAAGTCGATGATCACCATACAACCGAGGATATTGGTATTTGTTTGGGCCAGGCACTTCGTGAAGCACTCGGTGACAAGCGTGGTATTAAGCGTTACGGGAATGCGTTTGTGCCGATGGATGAAGCCTTAGCGCAGGTAGTGGTCGACCTCAGCAACCGCCCGCATCTTGAAATGCGGGCAGAATTCCCTGGTCAAAAGGTAGGAACCTTTGATACCGAGCTCGTGCACGAATTCCTCTGGAAACTCGCCCTAGAGGCACGTATGAACCTCCATGTCATTGTGCACTATGGAAAAAATACACACCATATGATTGAAGCGGTGTTTAAAGCTTTAGGACGGGCACTCGACGAAGCCACAACAATTGACCCGCGCATCAAAGGTGTACCTTCCACTAAGGGGATGTTGTAAAAGGTGCCTGACACCAATTTCACGTCTGGCACTGTGAATAACAAAATAAACTTTCGAAAAAAATTGGGCGGTGATAGGCACCGCCAAAAAAGGTGGTAACAACGTGATCGGTATCATCGACTTCGGTATGGGAAACCTATTCAGCGTGAGTAAGGCGCTCGAACGTTTAAACGCCGATTATTTCATTTCCGCTGACAAAAATAAATTACTTCAAGCAGATGCACTGATTCTTCCGGGGGTAGGCTCCTTTCGTGATGCAATGGAACGCTTGCCGGCAGAAACGATAAAGAAATTTGCGGCTACAGGTAAACCGCTGCTCGGCATCTGCCTCGGCATGCAGCTGCTTTTTGAAGAAAGCGAGGAAAATGGTCCTACCGAGGGATTAGGATTATTACCAGGGAGTGTTCGCCGTTTTTCGGGGCGAACCCAGCAAGGTGAATCCTACAAAGTTCCACACATGGGCTGGAACCGACTGGAATTTGTTAAAGAGTCGCCCTTATTGAAAAATCTCACAGAGGATTACGTCTATTTTGTGCATTCCTACTATGTGGGTGCAGAAAACTCTGAAGTACTTCTCGCGAAAACAGACTACCATGAACAGGTTTCAGCGGTAGTTGGGAAAGACAATGTTCTAGGAATGCAATTTCACCCTGAAAAAAGCAGCAGGCTTGGGATGGCCCTTCTAAATAACTTTTTACAAATGGTGGAGGAAAGGAAGGCGGTACAATGAGCTTCACAATTTATCCTGCGATTGATATGCGGGGCGGCAATTGCGTCCGCCTCCTCCAAGGGGATTATGATAAAGAAACAATCTATGGGGATTCACCGTTTAATATGGCTCAAAGCTTTTCTGCGGCTAGCGCCGAATGGATTCACATGGTCGACCTTGATGGGGCAAAGGATGGTAGGCGTGTCAATGACCGATTTGTGATTGAGGCCGCCCAAAAGTTAAAGAACGTACACATTCAAATTGGCGGGGGCATTCGTTTCGAGGAAGATATCCTCCACTATTTAGAAAATGGCGTCGATCGTGTGATTATTGGAAGTATTGCTGTTGCCAAGCCCGAGTTTGCGATTGAGATGATTAGAAAATACGGGGGAAAAATCGCAGTTGGGATTGATGCGAAAAATGGCTTTGTCGCTACACATGGCTGGCTTGATACCTCAAAGCTAAAGGCGGTTGAACTAGGGAAACGTTTTGCAGAGGCGGGAGCAGAAACATTTATTTTTACCGATATTGCCACTGATGGTACGCTTGCAGGTCCAAATATTGCAGCCATTTGTGAAATGGCCGAAGTGACTGGGAAAAATGTCATCGCCTCAGGAGGAGTAAGCAGTCTGGCTGATTTAAAAGCTTTATCGGCTGCTAGAGGTATAAGCGGAGCGATTGTTGGAAAAGCCCTATATGAAAATCGGTTTACCTTGAAGGAAGCATTGAAAGAGGTGGAACGCAAATGACATTAACAAAGCGAATTATTCCCTGCCTTGATGTGAAGGACGGTCGGGTAGTGAAGGGCATTCAATTTGTCCAGCTTCGTGATGCCGGCGACCCCGTTGAACTTGCACGCTTTTACGATGAGCAAGGGGCAGATGAGCTGGTATTTCTTGATATCTCTGCCTCAGTGGAGGGCAGAAAGACGATGAGTGAAGTCGTGAAGGCTGTGGCTTCTGAACTAGCGATCCCGTTTACCGTTGGTGGTGGCATCAATTCACTAGAGGACATGAAGAAAATCCTCCGAGCCGGTGCTGATAAGGTGTCACTAAATACGGCTGCTGTCTTGAATCCAGATTTGATCCTTGATGGAGCTGGTTACTTTGGTTCCCAGTGTATCGTTGTCGCAATTGATGCCAAATTTGACTCGGAACTTGGAACGTGGCGCGTTTATACGCATGGCGGCAGAAAACCTACAGAAAAAATGGCTGTAGAATGGGCGATGGAAGCGGCAAACCTTGGTGCTGGCGAAATTTTATTAACCAGCATGGATAGCGACGGAGAGAAAAACGGGTTTGATCTTGACTTGACGCAGGCGGTTAGCAAAGCTGTCGCTATTCCGGTAATTGCTTCAGGCGGCGCTGGGAAGGCAGAACATTTTGAAGAAGCATTTTTAGCAGGAAAAGCCGATGCTGCCCTCGCAGCCTCGATTTTTCATTATAAAGAAACCAGTGTGCATGAAGTAAAAAGTTATTTACGGGAAAAAGGAGTGAGTATACGATGAACGTTCGATTTGATGAAAAGGGGCTTGTTCCTGCCATTATTCAGGATGCAGGAACAAAAGAAGTGTTAACACTCGCCTATATGAACGAGGAATCGCTGGCGAAAACAATTGAAACTGGGGAAACGTGGTTTTACAGCCGCTCACGACAGGAATTATGGCATAAGGGAGCAACTAGCGGCAATACGCAAACGGTTGTCAGCATGAACTACGATTGCGACCAGGATGCATTGTTGGTGCTTGTGTATCCCAAAGGACCTGCCTGCCATACCGGAGCAGTAAGCTGTTTTTCAGAACGGGTTGTAGAAAGTACCTCATCCATGGCAGACTACCAGATCTTACAGTCGCTTGAAAAAGTAATTATCGAGCGCGAACGCGAACGACCAGAGGGTGCTTATACGACCTATCTTTTTGAAAAAGGCGTTGATAAGATTTTGAAAAAAGTCGGTGAAGAAGCCGCCGAGGTGATTATCGCGGCTAAGAACCGCGACCATAACGAACTTAGATGGGAAGCGGCAGATTTGCTTTATCACCTACAAGTGCTGTTAGTCGAGCAAGGACTACCATTCAAAGAGGTTTTGCGTACACTAGAAGAAAGACACAAAGACCGGTCCTAAGAAGGGCCGTTTTTTTGACCGAAAGGAAAGGAACATATTCCTTTCAGGTATAGAGTGAAACTTCCTTAAGGCTCGCTAAATCGGTAAGTTTTTAGCGTGATTTTAAAGAAAATTTGTTACTATCCATGAAAAAAATTTGCCAGGATTTGCTCTAAGCGGCAATTTTAAGTTATCTTTTATGGATGAAATTTCATTTACTTTCCACTTTTAGCAATTTACTGTCCAGTTTTGTCAAAATACTTTCCACTTTTCTAAATTTGCCCCCAGTTCAAACAAATTACCACTTTACAAACACGCTCAATTTTCCAATGCATAATTTCCACAACCATCAAACCGCAAACCCTTCTCGAATAACCCAAAAATGTGTTATACTAGATAAGTTATATTGAAATATGTGGAGGACTTCATGGTGAAAGACGCGAAGGCAAGAATGCAAAAGGGAAAAATATTATCATTTGTTCCTACGGGGGAATATTATTTCACGAAGGGTTTAAAGGCATACCATCGACGTGATTTTATAAAGGCAAAAAAATATCTTGGGCGGGCGATGCAGCTTGAGCCGGGTGAACCGATGATTACATGCCAGTTGGCGATTGTGTCAACAGAACTTGGCGAGTTTGAAAATTCCAACCGACTCTTGCACCTTATCCTTGAAGAGCTTGACCCAGAAATGGCGGAATGTCACTACTTTTTAGCGAATAATTATGCCCACTTGGGATTTTTTAAAGATGCTTATCACCACAGCAAGTTATATCTACAGCTGGATCCTGATGGTGATTTTTCGGAAGACACAGAGGATTTGTTGGATCTGCTCACTTTAGAGTCAGAGGAATTTGAGGATGATCTGTATGAAGAGGATGATCTCATCATCAAACAAGAGCAGGCTCGTGAGCTGCTAGAGTCTGGTTACTTTCCAAAGGCAATCGAGCTATTAAACGATGTCGTCAAGGAATATCCGGAATACTGGTCTGCCTATAATAATTTAGCGCTCGCTTACTTTTATTTAGGTAAAGTGGAAAAAGCGGAAGCAATCCTAGAAGATGTGCTGGAGCGAAATCCGGGGAATTTACACGCCTTATGTAACAGACTTGTATTTGCTCAATACCAAGGGCAATCAGAAAGTGCAGAGCAAATGAAGGAATCATTGAAAAAAATTCAACCCCTTCTAAGTGAGTATCAATTTAAGCTGGGTGCTACCTTTGCATTGGTTGGAGAATATGAGCTTGCCTATTTATGGTTGAAAAAGTTATATAAGCATGGTTTTAATGGCGATGGACCATTTTATTATTGGCTTTCCCATTCAGCCTATTTCACGGGCCATGAAAATTTTGCAAAAAGCATTTGGAAAAAGGTACTCGAAATAAGTCCTGACAAGGAAGGCTTAGAACCGTGGAATGATAAAAATGTGCGGACAAACGGGTTTGAGGACTTTAAGGGATCTATTTTTCAAAAGCTGGAAAGCGATTATGTCGAAGAACGCCTATTTGCCCTTTTCCTGACAAGCGTTTCGAGTAAAAAAGAGGAAATCATCACCTCACACCGGCTATTTCAGAATCAAAAATTTACAACCTTGGAAAAAGAGTATATTTCATTAATCAGGTCAGGAAAACAATCGGTGGCAGCAGATGCACAGGAAATAGCCGAGCTTTTTTATGAAAATCATCAGCCTATTGGCACGATTGAAGCCGGATTGTACTTGATGTGGTTCTCGGTGTTTGTTGAAGTCAACAAAACAGGTGTCCGCTTGAAAAATAAACGTGCTTGGGCTGGGGCTGTCGAGTACTTGTGGCACAAGCTTCGCAGCGAAAAAATATCCCAGCAGGAGATTGCTGAGCGCTACGGGCTATCCTCAGCAACCATAGGCAAATATGTAAAATTAGTGAATAACTATTTAAATTAAGCAGATAAATGGACTATTATATGATTGTTTATTACGATTAAGTAGGGAAAGATAATACTTAATCGTATTTTTTTATATATAAGGAGTGACAACCATGTCTGAAGAAAAAATTTATGACGTTATTATTGCCGGTGCTGGTCCTGCGGGGATGACAGCTGCTGTATATACATCACGCGCAAACCTCTCAACACTCATGATTGAGCGCGGTTTGCCGGGCGGTCAGATGGCCAACACTGAGGATGTGGAGAACTACCCGGGCTTTGAGAGCATTTTAGGGCCTGATTTATCAACAAAAATGTTTGAGCATGCTAAAAAGTTTGGTGCCGAATATGCGTATGGTGATATTAAGGAAATCGTTGATCACGGCGACTACAAACTTGTTACCGCAGGCGCTAAACAATATAAAGCATACTCTGTGATTATTTCAACAGGTGCTGAGTATAAGAAAGTCGGCGTACCAGGTGAAAAAGAGCTTGGCGGCCGCGGTGTTTCTTATTGCGCTGTTTGTGATGGGGCATTTTTTAAAGGAAGAGAACTTTATGTTATTGGCGGTGGGGACTCTGCTGTTGAAGAGGGCGTTTATTTAACTCGCTTTGCTTCTAAAGTAACCATTGTTCACAGACGCGATCAGCTTCGGGCGCAAAAGATTCTCCAAGACCGTGCTTTTGCAAACGAAAAAGTGGATTTTATATGGAATCACACGATTAAATCGATTAATGACAAAGATGGCAAAGTGGGCAGTGTGACACTTGTCTCGACACAAACTGGTGAAGAGCAAACATTACCAGCAGATGGTATCTTCATTTATATCGGGATGGTGCCGCTTTCCAAACCATTTGAAAGCCTCGGCATTACCAATGAAAATGGCTATATTGAGACGAACGACCGCATGGAAACAAAAGTGCCTGGGATATTTGCTGCGGGAGATATTCGTGAAAAAACACTACGTCAGATTGTGACGGCAACCGGAGACGGTAGTATTGCGGCTCAAAGTGCCCAGCATTTTGTAGAAGAGCTAAAAGAAGAACTGAAATTAAAGAAGTAATAATTGTAAAGAAACAATTTACGAAAAAGTAATCCTGTTTTAATTCTTCTGTAACAGTTGTGAAATAAAGATAAGGTATGATAAGAGAAATTGACCCCCTTTTAAAAATATATACCTTTTACTGCACAGGCCCAGCAGCTTGTGCTCTTTTTTTGGACTTTGAGAATTGTCCAGCTTCATAAGAATAAGCTTCGGAAGCGATACCTCGCACGAAGGAAAAGCGTTAGCTTTTTCGAGGAGCGACCAGCAGCTAGTAGACTTCGCTCTTCTCCCTACGATAAGGAAACATCGGTTCGCTAACGCTCACCGTGTTTCCTTTATCTCAGTCCAAGCGCTCCAGTCTATACGCCGCTAAACGGACGCTTCCGCTTTTCATAATATTTAACAAAATATCAGTTTTGTATTCATTGTGACTGTATTCTAAAAATAGTATAATGAAAAGAATATATTTGTTTTTATCGTAGGAAATTTCGCATTTTAGCGTAAGCCTAATTATCGGGCTTGTGCTTGAGTAAGAGGGTGTAAAAAAATGCAGCGGGTTACTAATTGTGTATTGATCAGAAACAATCAAATTTTGTTGCTGCAGAAACCGCGCCGCGGTTGGTGGGTTGCACCAGGCGGGAAAATGGAGCCGGGCGAGTCGGTTCGAGACTCTTGCATCCGGGAATACCGTGAAGAAACGGGCATCTATTTAAAAAGCCCACAATTAAAAGGGATTTTTACAATGATTATGAAGGAAAGCGACGAGCTTCTTACTGAATGGATGATGTTTACCTTTGTGGCAACCGATTCCGACGGCATTGATTTAGATGAATCGGAAGAAGGAAAGCTGGCATGGCAGCCGGTTGACCAGATAAAAGGCTTACCAATGGCTGCGGGTGATCTACATATCATTGATTATATGATTCATGGAAAAGGGATCATTTACGGTACTTTTACTTATACAAAAGATTTTGAACTAATTAGTTATCGATTAGATCCGAGTTAAATGATTATAGGGGGAATTGAAATGAGTACCGGTTCGACTAGCGAAACTCAAATGGTCATTATTACCGGAATGTCTGGGGCTGGAAAAACTGTAGCCATTCAAAGCTTTGAAGATTTAGGATTTTTCTGTGTCGATAATCTGCCTCCTACTCTGCTGCCAAAATTCCTTGAACTAATGAAGGAATCAGGGAATAAAATGAATAAAGTGGCCCTAGTTATGGACCTTAGAGGAAGAGAATTCTTTGATCATCTCTTTAAAGCGCTCGATGAGCTGGCTGAAACATCCTGGGTGACACCGCAGGTATTATTTTTAGATGCGGATGATTCAACATTAGTACGCAGGTATAAGGAAACAAGGCGGTCACATCCGCTTGCCCATTCAGGGTTACCTCTTGAAGGTATCACGCTTGAACGAGAACTTCTTGAGGAATTAAAAGGCCGGGCACAATTGATTTATAATACTTCCCAGATGAAACCTCGTGAATTACGTGAGAAGATAATAACGGAATTTACGGCGAATAAACAATTAATCTTTACTGTCAATGTCATGTCCTTTGGCTTTAAGCATGGGATTCCAATCGATGCGGATCTTGTTTTTGATGTACGCTTTTTGCCAAATCCTTTTTATATCGAACACATGCGGCCAAAAACAGGCTTGGATGACGAGGTCTCAAGTTATGTATTAAAATGGAATGAAACACATAAGTTTTTGGAAAAAGTGACGGACTTGCTCAGTTTCATGCTTCCTCATTATAAAAGAGAGGGGAAAGCACAGCTGGTGATTGCAATTGGCTGTACCGGCGGGCAGCATCGTTCCGTTACCTTAGCAGAGTATCTGGGCCGATTTTTCCAAGATGATTATAAGACATGCGTCACCCATCGTGACATTGAGAGGAGAAAGGATAAAACAACATGAAAGAGTTAGGACAGCCTCGTATTGTCGTCATCGGCGGGGGAACAGGATTACCAGTTTTATTGCGAGGATTAAAACAGTATCCTGTAGATATCACCGCCATTGTGACAGTCGCAGATGATGGCGGCAGCTCTGGACGCTTGCGCGATGATCTGCATATTCCTCCTCCCGGTGACATACGCAATGTGTTAGCATCACTGTCAGATGTAGAACCGCTTGTGGAGGAAATGTTTCAGCACCGTTTTAAAACGTCGAATGAACTTTCCGGGCATTCGCTTGGAAATTTAATCTTAGCGGCGATGACCTCGATCACTGGAAATTTTGTTCACGCGATACAAGAAATGAGCAAGATCTTAAATGTCCGCGGCAAGGTATTACCAGCTGCTAATCAGAGCGTGATTTTGCATGCGGAGATGGAGGACGGTGCGATTGTTTCAGGGGAATCGAAAATTCCATACTCGGGGAAAAAAATTAAACGGGTTTATTTAACTTCAAAAAGTATGATTCGTCCCTTGCCGGAGTCGATTCAAGCGATTCGTCAAGCGGACTTAATTATTATTGGTCCTGGAAGCTTGTATACAAGTATTCTGCCCAATCTGCTCGTCCCTCGTTTAGGGGATGAAGTGTGCCGCTCCCATGCAAAAAAGGTATATATTTGCAACCTGATGACGCAGGCTGGGGAAACCCATGGCTATACAGCGAGTGATCATGTGAAGGCGATTTATGACCATATGAGCTGTGACTTTATTAATACAATTCTCGTGAATAACGAAGAAATTCCACAGCATATTCAGCTCCGCTATAATGAAGAACTGGCTGAACCGGTTCTATACGATTTGCCGCAGCTTTTTAAGCTTGGGCTTGAAGTGGTCCATGCGGATATTGCCTATCAGGAAAATGGTGCTCTTCGGCATGATCCGAAAAAAGTAGCGGAAATTTTATATAATTTGCTTGTCGATGAAACCAAAAAGCGGTATAAAGCGTAGATAGTATTGTACTGTTATAACCGTAAATAAGTTGTGCTTGTTTTTGATATTAGGAGGTGAGGGGATGTCTTTCGCTTCGGAGACGAAAAAGGAATTAACGAACTTGGAAGTGAAAACGTGCTGCATTCAAGCTGAGCTATCGGCGCTAATTCGCATGAACGGTTCCCTTTCCTTTTCAAATCGTAAGTTAGTGGTGGATATTCAAACCGAAAACGCTGCGATTGCCAGAAGAATTTATACGTTGTTGAAAAAGAGCTACCAAGTGCAGGTAGAGCTCTTAGTTCGTAAAAAAATGCGCCTGAAGAAAAATAACGTCTATATTGTTCGTTTAGCTGAACAGGCAAAGGAAATTCTTGAAGATACGAAAATTTTGGGTGAAGGATTTACCATCATTCATGATATTTCGCCGGAGCTTGTAAAGAGGAAGTGTTGTAAGCGTTCTTATTTACGCGGTGCCTTTCTTGCTGGGGGCTCTGTTAATAATCCGGAAACGTCTTCCTATCATTTAGAAATTTTTTCGCTCTATAAAGAACATAATGATTCTTTATGCGAATTGATGAATACATTTGGTCTTAACAGTAAAACACTTGAGCGTAAAAAAGGCTTTATTACCTATTTAAAGGAAGCTGAGAAAATTACCGAGTTTCTTAATATTGCTGGTGCCCATAATGCCCTGCTCCGCTTTGAGGACGTCAGGATTGTCAGAGATATGCGGAACTCCGTTAACCGCCTGGTAAACTGTGAAACCGCCAATCTCAATAAAACGATTGGTGCTTCAATTAGACAAGTGGAAAACATCCGTTTCATCGATTCAACTGTGGGCTTGCAAATTTTGCCCGATAAGCTAAGAGAAATTGCCGAACTCCGTATTCAATATCCCGATGTTACCCTAAAAGAATTAGGGGAAATGGTATCAGGTGGTACCATCAGTAAGTCAGGAATTAATCATCGCTTACGAAAAATTGATGAAATCGCTGAGAAGCTGCGTGTAGGAGAAATGGCCTCAAAGCATGGAAGTTTGTGAAATAGTGAATTAGTTCAAGGAATATAGATAAATCATGAGGAGGAATTGTGTAATGTTGGCGAAACAAGTAGAAGTAAAATTGAAAACAGGTCTTCAAGCACGACCTGCAGCACTTTTTGTGCAGGAAGCAAACCGATTTTCAGCTGATATTTTTCTTGAGAAGGATGGCAAGAAGGTCAATGCCAAAAGTATAATGGGGTTAATGAGCCTTGCTGTTGGCTCAGGAGTCGTAATCAATATTATCGCTGATGGCGACGATGAGGAAAGAGCCATCAACGCGTTAACTGATTTTATTAAGAAGGAACATTAATTTGTGAAGGGTTCAGCTTTATTTAGAAGGCTGAACCTTTTTAATTGTGCCTTAGGAAAGGAAAAAGAAGCCGGCATCGGTCAGAAAAAAGAATAATTGTGCCCGTGGAAATGAAAAAAGAGTCCTATCGGTCACAAAAAAGAATAATTGTGCCCGTGAAAAAGAAAAAGGAGCTCGCATCGGTCACAAAAAAGAATAATAGTGCCCGTGGAAAGGAAAACGGAGTTGCATCGGTCACAAAAAAGAATAATAGTGCCCGTGGAAAGGAAAACGGAGTTGCATCGGTCACAAAAAAGAATAATTGTGCCCGTGGAAAGGAAAAAAGAGCCGCATCGGTCACAAAAAAGAATCCTAAATAAAAAGCAACCGGCCCAAAAGCCGATTGCTCGTCAAATTATTTTTTTTCAGTTGAAATATTAGGGTTACGAGTGATGATATTATCAATCAGACCGTATTCTTTTGCTCTTTCAGCAGTCATAAAGTTATCACGGTCGGTATCGCGTTGAATCACTTCAAGCGGCTGTCCAGTACGCTCTGATAAGATGCCATTTAATTTTTCGCGAAGGAAAAGGATGCGTTTCGCTGCGATCTCGATTTCCGTTGCTTGTCCTTGGGCTCCGCCAAGTGGCTGATGGATCATGACTTCAGCGTTAGGCAATGCAAACCGTTTGCCTTTTTCCCCAGCAGCAAGTAAGAATGCACCCATGGAAGCAGCCATACCGATACAAACGGTCGATACATCTGCTTTAATATATTGCATCGTATCATAAATAGCCATTCCGGCTGTGATGCTTCCGCCAGGACTATTGATGTAAAGTGTAATATCTTTTTCAGGATTTTCTGCTTCTAAAAATAATAATTGTGCTACAATGCTGTTAGCAACATTGTCATCAATAGCACTGCCAAGCATAATAATCCGGTCTTTTAACAGACGGGAATAAATGTCATATGCACGTTCACCGCGGTTTGTTTGTTCAATAACTGTAGGAATCAAATTCATTTTTCTTCCTCCTTTGAATGGAAAAGGTAATAATAATATGTATTGTTATCATACACTGATGGTCAATAAAGGTCAAACAATTCGTCTTTAAAATATTCGACAACTTTCCCTCAATCAGGATAACCAATCCATTCATTTTTAAACCTATTATACACTTGCAAAGTTCGCGAATCTGGCATATAATATGTAAGTCGTTAATATTTGCGCTCGTGGTGCAACGGATAGCACGTAAGATTCCGGTTCTTAAAATGGGGGTTCGATTCCCTCCGAGCGCGTAACATAAACCTCCTGTTTCCTGTAAACAGGGGGTTTTAATTTTTTCCATACCCCATTTTCTCTTCATCGTGTAAAATAGTAAGAAGGGGGGAACAGGATGAACTTAAAGGCAGGTTTATGGCAGCAGCAAACGTTAAAATTAACAATGACACAGGAATTGTCGCAGGCTATTGCATTATTGCAATATTCGGCTCAGGAACTGACTGCTTTTTTAGAAGATAAGGCACTCGAAAATCCCCTATTGCAGATTGAAGCAGGCCATGTCAAGCCGATGAATCCTCTGATTGACCGCAATCGCCGGGGGCATCAAAAAGCGGAAAAGGACTGGATTGAACAAATTGCTGACAAACCATTTTCACTTGAAGACCATTTAATCTCTCAATTAAAAATAACGAATTTATCGGCGGAGCAGTTAAAAGTGATCCGTCATCTTATACAAAACCTTGATGAAAACGGTTACTTTCTTGGCGATAACGGTGAAATCGCCCAAAAGCTGCGGGTAGCAGAAGACATGGTTGAAGATTGTTTAGCTGTGATTCAAACGCTTGAACCCGCAGGAATCGGTGCGAGGAACCTTCAAGAGTGCCTTCTGATGCAAATTTATTATGAAAATCCAAACAATGAACTGGCTCAGAACATACTCTCCAACTTTTTTGTCCCGTTTGCTGAAAAGAAATGGAAGCAAATTTCGAAGGAATTGAAGGTAACCTTAAAGGACATTCAAGATGTATTTGACCAAATTCAATTATTGAATCCAAAGCCAGCGGCTATGTTAAGGAAAGAAACCACTACGTATATTATTCCAGATGCGATTGTAGAGCAATTCTCAGAATGCTTGACAGTCCGGATGTTTGATGATTCCCTGCCAAGGATCAGCTTTAATGAGAAATATTATAAAAAATTCAAAGATCAAGACCAGGAAGTTAGCCGTTTTTTGCAGGATAATGTTCAGGACTATCAATGGATTGCAAAAAGTATTGAACAGCGGAGAGAGACACTTACAAAGGTAGTTGCAAAAATCGTTGAAAAGCAACCGGCGTTTTTTCAACAAGGTGCGCAGAATTTAGTACCAATGACGATGAAGGAAGTCGCAGCAGAGCTTGATATTCATGAATCCACCGTCAGCCGTGCTGTCCGCGAAAAATATGTGCAAACACCCATTGGGACATTTGCATTAAAAACATTTTTCACAAGCACCATTCAGACAGTTTCAGCGGATGAAAATACCTCTTCCACTCAAGTGAAGAATAAAATCAGTAAATTAGTAGAACAAGAAAACAAGGAAAAACCGTTATCAGATCAGGAAATTGTCGAACAATTAAAGACGACGGAAGGTATTGTAGTGTCGAGGCGTACGATTGCTAAGTACCGTGATCAACTGGGAATCCCGTCCTCTTCCAAACGAAAAAGGTTCAACTAGGAAAGGAATTAAACAATGACACAAACGATGATCACTTTATATACACGAAATCGCTGTCCACTTTGTGATAAAGCAAAAGCCACCATACTGGAGCTGAAAAAGGAATGGGATTTTGAGCTCAATGAAATTGATATTGAATCAAGTGATGAATTAACCGAGCGCTATGGATTGATGATTCCGGTTGTTCATCTTGACGGGGAAGAAGTCGGATTTGGCTTTGTTGACAAATTTGACATAAGTAACCGTTTGCAGAAAAAAAAACGAATTAAATAAGTTGAAATAGGTTTTCACTCCTGTTAAAATTAAAAACGTACAAGGGGTGATTTTTTTTAAAGTAGGTGGGACATAATATGTCTATGGTGGACATTTTTAGACCAACTACAAAGAATAAAGGAGCATGCGAATCATGCAGTCATTTATCGATATCCAAAAAAGATTATTACCCGATCTCCTCCAAGTCCTGCAAAAAAGATATAACATTCTGCGGAACATAGGATTTATGCAGCCTGTGGGAAGAAGGAGTTTAGCTGTCAGCCTTGGTTTTACGGAGAGAATTCTCCGTAGTGAAGTAGACTTCCTCAAAGAGCAAAATCTTATTTACGCAAACAATGTGGGAATGAGTTTAACTGCTGAAGGGAAAAATTTACTCGAAGATCTAGAAGGTTTAATGCGCGAGTTAAAGGGTATTGATGTAATGGAGTTGCAATTAAAGCACCGGCTTGGCATTAAAAAGGTTATCATTGTCCCTGGAGACAGTGATGAGTCACCAATGGTCAAAGGTGAGTTAGGCAAGGCGTGTGCGATTTGCATGAAAAACCTTTTAGACGGGAAAAATATCATCGCTGTTACTGGTGGTTCAACTATGGCTGCGGTGGCAGAGAGATTATCACCTAGTCATCACCACAATAAGTTACTTTTTGTTCCGGCACGTGGCGGAGTCGGTGAAGATGTCGCTAATCAAGCGAATACGATTTGCTCGAATATGGCGAAAAACACGGATTCTAAACATCGCGTTTTCTACGTACCTGATCAGGTCAGTTCGGAGATTTATGAATCTTTAATTAAAGATCCTGAAATTCATGAAGTTTTAGAACTGATTAAATCAGCTAGCATGGTTATCCATGGAATTGGGGACGCTATTACAATGGCTGAGCGGCGAAAAACCAACCTAGAAATTAAGAAAAAGCTAGAAAATGGGAAGGCTGTCGGCGAAGCATTTGGCTATTATTTTTCCGAAGAAGGCGAGATTGTCCACAAGGTATCAACAATTGGACTTCAGCTTGAAGACCTTGCCCATATCCCGAATGTCATTGCTGTTGCAGGTGGGGAATCAAAGGCAAAGGCAATAAAGGCATACTTTAAACAAGCACCAGCATCGACGATTTTAATAACTGATGAAGGTGTGGCAAAAAGGTTATTGAAAGGGTAATCCCTTTTAAAATAAATACATCTTTACCCAATAAAAGGAGGAATTTTATCATGGCAGTAAAAGTTGGTATTAATGGATTTGGACGTATTGGTCGTAATGTATTCCGTGCGGCTTTAAAAAATAGCAATGTAGAAATCGTTGCAATTAACGACTTAACAGATGCAAATATGCTTGCACACCTTTTAAAATATGATTCCGTTCACGGAACTCTTGCAGAAGACGTAACTGTTGACGGCGAATACTTAGTTGTTGGCGGACACAAAGTAAAAGTAATCGCTGAACGCGATCCTGCACAATTAGGCTGGGGCGACCTAGGTGTTGAAGTTGTTGTTGAATCAACTGGCCGTTTCACAAAGCGCGAAGATGCAGCGAAACACCTTGAAGCAGGTGCAAAAAAGGTTATTATCTCTGCACCAGCAAGCAACGAAGATATCACTATCGTTATGGGTGTTAACGAAGATAAATATGATGCAAACAACCACCACGTACTTTCAAACGCTTCTTGTACTACAAACTGCTTAGCACCATTTGCAAAAGTATTAAATGATACTTTCGGTATCAAACGCGGTATGATGACAACTGTTCACTCATATACAAATGACCAACAAATTCTTGACTTACCACACAAGGACTACCGTCGTGCACGTGCAGCAGCTGAAAACATGATCCCAACTTCAACTGGTGCGGCAAAAGCAGTTTCCCTTGTATTACCTGAACTTAAAGGTAAATTAAACGGTATGGCTATGCGCGTTCCAACTCCAAACGTTTCTGTTGTGGACTTAGTTGCTGAATTAGAAAAAGATGTAACAGCTGAAGAAGTTAATGCAGCTTTAAAAGCAGCTGCTGAAGGCCCATTAAAAGGTATTCTAGCTTACACTGAACTTCCATTAGTTTCTCGTGACTTTAACGGAAGCATTGCATCTTCAACTATCGATGCTCTATCTACAATGGTTCTTGAAGGAAACATGGTAAAAGTACTTTCTTGGTACGACAACGAAGTTGGTTACTCTAACCGTGTAGTTGATCTTGTTGATTACATCGCTTCAAAAGGACTTTAATTCTTAATAAATGGATATGATTGGTGTTTTGATCGTAAACCATCTATAATGATACATGGTATTCCAAAGGGGAGCGGGGAGGATTCCCCCTCCTTTTTTAATGTAATTTTCATCTGCCAATACTTTAAGGAGGGTCCTTTACATGAACAAGAAAACACTTAAAGATATCGATGTGAAAGGGAAGCGCGTATTTTGCCGGGTGGATTTTAACGTCCCGATGCAGGATGGAAAAATAACGGACGAAACGCGGATTCGTGCAGCAGTTCCAACGATTCAATACTTAATGGAACAAGGTGCAAAAGTCATTTTGGCAAGCCATTTCGGCCGTCCAAAAGGAAAAGTAGTCGAAGAAATGCGCTTAACGCCTGTTGGAGTAAGACTTGCTGAGCTTCTTGGCAAAGACGTGAAAAAAGTTGATGAGGCATACGGTGATACGGTTAAAGCAGAAATTGGGAAAATGAATGAAGGTGATGTACTCCTTCTTGAAAACGTCCGCTTCTACCCTGGTGAAGAAAAGAATGATCCTGAGCTTGCAAAAGCTTTTGCTGAGCTTGCTGATGTTTATGTAAATGACGCATTTGGTGCCGCACACCGTGCCCACGCTTCAACTGAAGGAATCGCTCATAATCTTCCAGCTGTTTCCGGCTTTTTAATGGAAAAAGAACTTGAAGTACTCGGTAAAGCTCTTTCTAATCCAGAGCGTCCTTTTACAGCGATTATCGGCGGTGCGAAGGTAAAGGATAAGATTGGCGTTATTGAAAATCTTTTAGAACTAGTTGACAACCTGATAATTGGCGGCGGACTTGCTTATACGTTTGTCAAAGCACAAGGTCATGAAATTGGGAAGTCCCTCCTTGAAGCAGATAAGATTGATCTTGCGAAATCCTTTATGGAAAAAGCAAAGGCGAAGGGCGTTAATTTCTACGTGCCGGTAGATGCGATTGTCGCTGACGATTTCTCTGCAGATGCCAATTCTAAAGTGGTAGCAATCGAAGAAATTCCAGCTGATTGGGAAGCACTTGATATCGGACCAAAAACTGCAGAAATTTATCGCGACGTTATTCAAAAATCAAAACTGGTCATTTGGAATGGACCAATGGGCGTGTTTGAAATTGATAAATTTGCCGGCGGTACAAAAGCAGTTGCCGAAGCACTTGCTGAAGCAGAAGGTACATATTCAGTTATTGGCGGCGGCGACTCAGCAGCAGCAGTTGAAAAGTTTGGCTTAGCGGAAAAAATGAGCCACATTTCTACAGGCGGCGGTGCTTCACTTGAGTTTATGGAAGGCAAGGCATTACCTGGTGTTGTGGCACTGAACGATAAATAATTTTTTCCAAAAAGATCATATATCTACAAATTTTAGCTCAATATGAACAAAATTTTTTATATATGAACAAATTTGGCAGGATATGAACAATTTTTAAAATGTATGAACAATATTAGCCAAGAAATAAACAAATTGCCGTGGAACGTACAAAAGAAAGGATGTGCCATCTATGCGTAAACCTATCATTGCAGGTAACTGGAAAATGAACAAAACCCTTTCTGAAGCAAAAAGCTTTGCCGAAGAAGTAAAAAGTCTTGTACCTGCTGCAGAAAACATGGAATCTGTGATTTGTGCACCGGCTTTATTTTTACAAAGTCTTGTTGAAGTTACACAAGGCAGCGATGTGAAAATTGGTGCTCAAAACATGCACTTTGAAGAAAGCGGAGCGTTTACTGGGGAAATCAGCCCGAAAGCACTCGCTGACCTTGGTGTTCAATATGTGATCATTGGACACTCTGAACGCCGCGAAATGTTCAATGAAACTGATGAGTCTGTTAACAAAAAGACGCTTGCAGCGTTTAAATATAATCTAACACCAATCGTTTGCTGTGGCGAAACCCTTGAGCAGCGTGAAAATGGTGAAACGAATCAATTAGTTGGTGACCAAGTAGCCAAAGCTTTAGCTGGTCTAACCGACGAACAAGTAAAACAAACGGTGATCGCTTATGAGCCAATCTGGGCTATTGGCACAGGAAAATCGTCAACATCTCAGGATGCCAATGATGTTTGTGCCCATATCCGTCAAGTGATTGCACAGCAATTCTCCCAGGATGTAGCGGATGCCGTAAGAATTCAGTACGGCGGCAGCGTAAAACCGGAAAATATTAAAGAATACATGGCACAGCCGGATATTGATGGTGCGTTAGTTGGCGGAGCAAGCCTTGAAGCACAATCATTCTTAAAGTTACTGGAGGCAGGTAAGTATGAGTAAATCTCCAGTTGCCCTCATCATCCTCGATGGTTTTGGATGCAGGGGAGAGACAAAAGGGAACGCAGTGGCACAATCTAAAAAGCCAAATTTTGATCGTTTCTGGAGTACTTATCCACATTCCCATTTAACCGCTTCCGGTGAGGCAGTCGGTCTTCCAGAAGGGCAAATGGGTAACTCAGAGGTTGGACACTTGAATATCGGTGCCGGCCGGATTGTTTACCAAAGCTTGACTCGAGTGAACATTGCCATTCGTGAAGGCGAATTTGAAAAAAATGAAACCTTCACAGGGGCAATGAAGCATGTAAAAAAACATGGCACCGCACTTCATTTATTTGGCTTACTATCAGACGGCGGCGTTCATAGTCATATCAGCCATATGTTTGCCTTACTGAAGCTGGCAAAAGAAGAAGGCGTGGAAAAAGTATATATACATGCGTTCCTTGATGGACGTGATGTTGGTCCGAAAACGGCGGCAACATATATTCAGCAAACACTGGATAAAATGAAGGAGTATGGTGTCGGCGAATTCGCAACTGTCTCTGGACGTTATTACTCGATGGACCGCGACAAACGCTGGGAGCGGGTAGAAAAATCGTACCGCTCGATGGTTTACGGCGAAGGTCCTTCGTACAGCAATCCGTTAGAGGTAGTGGAGGATTCCTACCAACATGGAATTTTTGATGAATTCGTTATCCCATCTGTAATTACGAAAGAAGATGGACAGCCGGTCGCAACAATCAAAGATAACGATGCCGTTATTTTTTACAACTTCCGTCCGGATCGTGCGATTCAGATTTCCAATACATTTACGAATGTTGACTTCCGTGCTTTTGACCGTGGACCAAAGCATCCAAAGGATTTATACTTTGTTTGCTTAACACACTTCAGTGAGACTGTGGACGGCTATGTAGCCTTTAAACCTAATAACCTTGACAACACTATTGGTGAAGTATTGTCACAAAATAATTTAAAGCAGCTAAGGATTGCCGAAACAGAAAAATATCCGCATGTTACCTTCTTTATGAGCGGCGGCCGTGAGGAAAAGTTCCCTGGAGAAGAGCGGATTTTAATCAACTCACCAAAGGTTGCGACTTATGACCTTAAGCCGGAAATGAGCGCCTACGAAGTAACGGATGCCTTATTGAAGGAAATCCAAGACGATAAAGTCGATGCAATCATTTTGAATTTCGCTAACCCTGATATGGTTGGCCATTCAGGAATGCTTGAGCCAACGATTAAGGCGATCGAAACAGTCGATGAATGCTTAGGAAAAATTGTTGATTTAATCCTTGAAAAAGGCGGATCAGCGATCATTACCGCAGACCACGGAAATGCTGACGAAGTTGTTACACTTGAAGGTGAGCCAATGACCGCGCACACGACGAACCCTGTACCAGTCATTGTGACGAAGCAAGGTATAGAATTACGTGATGGCGGCATTCTAGGTGATCTTGCACCAACAATGTTAGACCTATTAAACATTGAACAGCCAGGAGAAATGACTGGGAAATCTTTAATAAAATAAATTATTAATTTTAAGGAGAGATTTAAATGCCATTTATTGCAGATGTATACGCTCGTGAAGTATTAGATTCCCGCGGTAACCCAACCGTTGAAGTTGAAGTTTTTACAGAATCAGGCGCATTTGGGCGCGCGTTAGTTCCAAGCGGCGCTTCAACTGGTGAGTATGAAGCAGTTGAGCTTCGTGACGGTGATAAAGGACGTTACCTTGGCAAAGGTGTTCTTAAAGCAGTTGACAACGTAAATGAAATTATTGCACCAATGCTTGTAGGCGACGAATACAGTGTTCTTGATCAAGTAGCTGTTGACCAAGCGTTAATCGAACTTGACGGAACTGACAACAAAGGTAAACTAGGCGCGAACGCTATCCTTGGTGTATCTATGGCTGTTGCTCATGCTGCAGCAAACTACTTAGATATTCCTTTATATCAATACCTTGGCGGCTTCAATTCTAAACAGCTTCCAGTTCCAATGATGAACATCGTGAACGGCGGCGAGCATGCGGATAACAACGTTGATATTCAAGAATTCATGATCATGCCTGTAGGTGCTCCAAGCTTTAAAGAAGCTTTACGCATGGGTGCAGAAATTTTCCATACTTTAAAAACAGTTCTTAAAGGCAAAGGCCTTAACACTGCAGTAGGTGACGAAGGTGGTTTTGCTCCAAACCTTGGTTCAAATGAAGAAGCACTTCAAACTATTGTGGAAGCAATCGAAAAAGCTGGCTACAAACCAGGTGAAGAAGTTATGCTTGCGATGGACGCTGCATCTTCAGAGTTTTACAACAAAGAAGATGGAAAATACCATCTTGCTGGCGAAGGTGTCGTAAAAACTTCTGCAGAAATGGTTGATTGGTACGAAGAACTTGCTTCTAAATACCCAATCATCTCGATTGAAGACGGCTTAGACGAAAACGACTGGGAAGGTCACAAGCTTTTAACAGAGCGTCTTGGTAAAAAAGTTCAATTAGTTGGTGACGATTTATTTGTTACGAATACTAAAAAGCTTGCTGAGGGTATCGAAAAAGGTATCGGTAACTCAATCCTTATCAAGGTGAACCAAATCGGTACACTTACTGAAACATTTGATGCAATTGAAATGGCAAAACGCGCTGGCTACACAGCAGTTATCTCCCACCGTTCTGGTGAAACAGAAGATAACACTATTGCTGATATCGCTGTTGCAACAAATGCTGGTCAAATTAAAACCGGTGCACCATCACGTACAGACCGTGTAGCGAAATACAACCAATTGCTTCGCATTGAAGACCAATTAGGTGAAACATCTCAATATAACGGACTTAAATCTTTCTATAACTTGAGCAAATAATTTTTGTTGAATGATTTATCCGTTGAATTAAGTCGTACAAGGTAAATTGGTGTGGCTTCAATTATGTGATACAAAAACATGAATTTGGTCATACACGTTATTGCTTAAAATCTCCTATTTATGTGTGATAAATCCGCATTTATAGGAGGTTTTTTTATATGTTGATAAAAGATTTGTTAAAAGAATTTACTTTTGATTTACAGATAAAAAATACTCAAAGCGGACAATTGAAACCTACAATTACAAATGGTTTAAGAGTTCTGACATTCCAGCACGACTCAAAATCGTGTTCCGTGCGGAGTGTCGGTTCGACACAGACAATCGGTATCTACTGACAGTATAGAAACGTTGTCACAGCAACGGTTTGATTTAATTGTCAGACCGTTTTTTATTTGTCCTTGCACACGACTTTTTTTTGAAATTCGTGATCATAAAATCGTGTGTTAGGAGAAAAAGAAATTTACTAAGAGACGTAGTAATCAATTGACCAAAAAGGAATTGAACAAGGTAATTGACACAAAGGAGAATTGTTGACTTTCGAGTAAGCTTTGGAATTATTTTTGAAAGATTGTTTAATCAGAAACCTAAGATCCCACACAATGAAATATTCTGATTTCGGAATCCATGATATAATGGAGAGAATTTTTATGATATCGTAAAGGGGATAAATATGTACATTTGGGATCTAAAAGGTCTTGTTCAAGCTTTAAAAGAAGGGAGTTTGTCCAGTAAGTCACAAAGACTCCAGATAGCAATTGGTATGTTTTTATTCGCTTTAGCATTATTAGCATATCCGGTATTTTTTGTGACTGAACCGTTCAATACCCTAGACATCGTTGAAATGTTCAGTTTTTTGGTTATCAATCTTGTTGGAATTTATATGGCATATACGATAAATCAACGAGGAGATAGGAAGGAATTTTGGTTTCGCTACTTTAGTTTAAATGTTCCACTTGCAATCCGTTTTATTATTTTCTTGTCAGTGATAATGATTATAGGATATACCGTTCTTTCGTTTATTGACCCTTCAATTTCATTGGATGAGACCAACTGGTTCGATGTCATTATTTCAGTAGGAACAGAAATATATTTTTATATCTTAATGGTTAAATATATAAAAATTATTAATAGTTAATCATCATTAACACATAACTATAAATTCTCGAATATAAGACAGTTGAATACTTATCCAGTTCATTCTTTACAAACTTAATTATAGGATATGTGTAACTGTGACTCTGGACTTTTGATATATGCTTTTGATAGTGCATGAAGCCTCATTTCATATCATTTTCTAAAGAGTATTTATTAGCATTCTTACCAGTAGAGACTGTTTCAGTAATTAAGGAAGTATTTGTGACTTTTGTTGCAGTGGATACTTTAATTCAAATCTTATTAAATAAAAAACAGGAAAGGTAAACACTCCTTATCACATCATTTAGAAAGTAACATAATCCAATTTGATTAAGTTTATGATATAAGGTTGAGTGCCTTTTTCCTACCACAATCATAGAGATTGTGGTATTTTTTGTATATGAAAGAATAATCCTATTGGGAGATGATTTGAATGAAGCGTTTATTAGATTGCACCGCATCTGATTTTGAAAAAATGACTGGACGAGAGTTGAAACAATCAATACTCGCATCTGAAGGGAGAACGATTGTGGCGGAGGTAATTGGTGCAGTGACCCCTTATTATCCTGCAGTAACGAATGCGGAAATGGCAGCTGCCTTTGGAGCCGATCTCATTTTACTAAACTTCTTTGACGTGTTTAACCCAAGTATGGAAGGATTAACTGAAGTGGTGCCTGACACTATCGTTCACACCTTAAAAAAGCTCGTCGGACGTCCGATTGGCCTTAATTTGGAGCCAGTTGATTTAGAGGCTGATCGAGTTGAGACCTTGATTGAGCTGCCAGAGGGAAGGCTTGCAACGGAAAAATCTCTGAAAAAGGCAAAAGAGCTTGGCTTTGATTTTGTCTGTTTAACGGGAAATCCGAAAACTGGCGTATCCAATGCGGAAATTACGAAAGCTATTAAGACGGCTCGCAAGGTATTCGGTGAAGATGGCTTGATTATTGCTGGTAAAATGCATAGCGCAGGTGTCGCAGGCGAGGTTGGAGGCAGTCTTATGTCGACGGAAACATTACACGGCTTTATTGAAGCAGGTGCTGATATTATTCTTATTCCATCACCTGGAACCGTACCAGGATTTACAGTGGAAAAAACGGCAAAATTAGTAGACATTGTTCATGAAAAAGGGGCAATGGCGATTTTGACAACGGGAACAAGCCAGGAAGGGGCTGACGAAGCGACCATAAAGCAAATTGCCCTAAACAGCAAGATGGCAGGAGCAGATTTATTCCATGTTGGTGATGCAGGTGCAGCCGGAATGACGATTCCAGAAAATATTACATCCTATTCAATTGTAGTAAGAGGGAAAAGGCATACATATGTGAGAATGGCATCGTCTATTTTAAGGTAAAGTGAAACTTCAATCAGTGGGTCTTACTGCCTGTTTATGGGGATTAAAAGGACGGTGCTCATAGAGGGTCGCGGGTAAACTCTAGTGTCTACTAAATAACTCTATTGTTAAAAGGCAAATAATATGGTAAATTTAATATACTGTGAAATGTACGTCTACAGGAGGTGGCCTTTATGCATGCATTTGTCGTAACATTATTAGTTATCGTAAGTATTGGTCTTATTGTGGTTGTTTTACTTCAATCTGGTAAGAGCGCGGGACTTTCCGGTGCCATTTCTGGTGGTGCTGAAACCCTATTTGGTAAACAAAAAGCACGAGGAATTGACTTGATTTTACATCGTATCACGGTTGTTTTATCAGTTTTATTCTTCCTCCTTGCACTTTCAGTTACTTACTTTAAAATCTAATATTGCACACCCAAGCCTGGCCTGAGTGCCGGGTTTTTTGTTGTCTTGTGCGGGAAACAATTTCGGCACAAATTAGCAGAAACAATTCCACTTGGCGGAATTAATCCAAAAGTTGGCGGAATTCCAGCTCAAGTTGGCGGAAATCCG
>Ga0213821_1000457_pt1 | contig 25177 bp, 22 predicted proteins | sample MC6MC0909MG_FD_179894 | JGI IMG/M metagenome (GOLD analysis project Ga0213821, IMG submission 179894) | Enriched soil aggregate microbial communities from Iowa State University, Ames, United States - MC6-MC0909-MG | ecosystem: Environmental > Terrestrial > Soil > Unclassified | place: USA: Iowa...
CCTTTTCCATGGTCTCCTGCACGTGCAGCCTCGATTGCGGCATTGAGTGCTAATAGATTCGTTTGTTCAGCGATATCATCAATAACTTCAATTATGCTGCCGATTTCTTTAGAACTATTTCCTAAGTTTTCCATTACATCCGTTGTTTCGTTAATCACGTGAGAAATTTCTTTCATACCATTCAATGTTTCATTCAAAGAGGCTGTTCCGTCTAGAGCATCATTCTTAACAAAGTTACTAAGTTGGTTAACGGTTTGTGCACTGTCGGCAACTTTCTTAATTGAAACAACCATTTCCTCCACCGTTTCTGAGGTTTGTTCAGCAGTTTGATGCAAATTAATTGCATTTTTGCTAACACCGTTAATAGACTGACTAATTAATTCAATCGCCACAGTGATTTGTTCTACACTTGCTTCCACATTTCCAGCGTTCCCTGCCACTTGTTCAATTGATGCCATCATTTCTTGTATAGCTGCAGATGTTTCTTCAGCAGATGTATCTAAGTAACCTGCACTTTCTGCAACTAAATTAATCGAAGCACTCATTTGTTCTACCGCTGCAGAGATTTCATCCACATCAGTTGCCGTCCCATTTGTGGTCATTGCTACCTGTTGGATTGAAGCAACAAGTTCACTTACTGAAACGTTTGCATTATTCATCGAACCTTCCAATTCTTGGGCACCGATTGCTGTCTTATCAATTGACTTTTTTATCTCGGTAACAGATTTTGTTGTGGTTTCGACATTTTTCGCTACCCCTGCCACAGAGCGTGAGATTAATCTTGTAATTAAGAAAACAATAACTCCGCTCAATAGCACAGCAAGAATTGATACTATTAATATCATTGTTTTACTTGTTCCTATTTGGTTGTAAGTCTCTTCAGTCGTCTTTTTCTCGTTTTTTTCTATATCAGAGTGTAAAGTGGCTAATTCTGCAACAGCTTTTTCACCGATTGGCCCCATCGTAATAAATACATCTGCAAATCCTTTCATGTCCAGCTCTTTGGATTTTGTTAATGCTAAAGGAATTAATTTTTGATATTCGTTGAATTGCTTTTCGAATTCATCTAGGTTTTGTTTATTTGAATCTGTTTTTAACAAAGGACGTAAAGTAACTATATTTTCTTTTACTTGTTTAATAGATTCATTTAAAAATTCTTCTGAACTATCTTTTTTAGCTTGATCCACTTCCGTTGCATGTTTAGCAACGAATAATCTTACTCTAGTCATATTCTCAGAAAGTTTTCCTATTGTTTTAATCTTAACTATTTCTTTATCTGATATTCGGTGTAGATTTAAGGACAATTTATTTAAGTTTGAATAAGAAATTAAACTAATCACAAAAAGTAAAACTAAGATAGCAGTAAAACTTGACCGTACTTTTGCATTCATTGAAAGTTTTTTAATCATCTCGAATCTCCTAGTTGTTTATTTAGATAAAACAAAGATAGTCATCTATATTTTCTTAATTCTATAACCCATATTTCCCTACCACTATTTCTGAAATGAACCCTTTTCTTTAAATTCTTGCTTACGATAAATCTTCAAAACTTTTTTTAAGTGCACTCTTAAACAACGCCTTCACATACTATATGAAGGCGTTTCATCACATAGGCAGATTATTTTAGTTTTTCAATTTGCGTATTAACCTCAGTGATAGCTAGTACTACTTCCTCCACCTCTTTGGTTTGAGTTTCAATACTAGTATTTAACTCTTCTGTTTGAATACGAACATTCCCTACCTCCAAGATGATTTCTTGCCCATATGTTGCTTGCTCATTTGATGCAATGGTCATTTGATTGACCAATTCCTTTATGCTGTTGATATTACGAACAATTTCTTCCGCAGTAAGTGATTGTTCGTTAGTTGCGTTCGTCACAGAATTAGATTGGTTTGTTACATTTTCAATTGCCGCTACGATTGCTTGACTTCCTTTTGTTTGTTCAGACATTGCCATACTAATTTGTTGAACCTGGTCTTTTGTTTCAATAATACCACTGACTATTTCTTCAGCATTTGTAGATTGTTCTTTGGTGGAATAAGTCATTTCAGTTGCTTGATTCGTCACATTCTCGACTGCCTTAGTGATAAATTCACTATTCTTTGTTTGTTCTTCTGTTGCTTTGGCAATTTGGTTCATTTCTTCTGTCACCTGGGCGATACCTTCAGAAATTTTTATAATCGCTTGATTCGTTTTATCCGCCAACTCATTGCCAATTTTTACTTTATCGGCCCCCTCATTAATTGCGGAAACGGCAATCACAGTTTCATTTTGAATCCCTTTGATAAGAGTGGCAATTTCTTTTGTAGCATTTGCGGAACGTTCTGCTAGCTTACGTACTTCTTCCGCAACAACTGCAAACCCTTTACCATGCTCTCCCGCACGTGCAGCCTCAATGGCAGCATTGAGGGCTAATAGATTGGTTTGATCCGCGATATCGTCGATGACTTCAATAATGCTGCCAATTTCCTCAGAGCTTTTCCCCAAATTCTCTATAACTTCACTTGCTTGGGTAATCACTTGAGAAATTTCCTCCATCCCATTCAATGTTTCATTCAAAGAAATCGTTCCTTCAAGGGCATCATTCTTCACGGAGTGGCTTAGTTGGTTGATTGTTTGCGCACTGTTTGCTACTTGCTGGATTGATACTACCATTTCCTCAACCTTATCAGCAGCTTGTTCAGCAGTATAAGTCATACTAACTGCATTTTCACTTACACCTTTAATGGATTTACTCATTTCCTCTATTGCATTAGATATTTGTTCCACACCTGAACCGGCTTTTCTAGCATTTCCAGCTACTTGTTCGATAGAAACCATCATTTCCTGAATAGCTGAAGATGTTTCTTCTGCGGAAATATCCAAATTACCAGCGCTTTTTGCAACTAAATTAATCGTAGCACTCATTTGTTCTATCGCCGCAGAAATTTCTTCTACGTCAGTTGCCGTTTTATTGGTGGTTCCTGCAACATGTTGAATAGAAGTAACAAGTTGATTTACTGAATCATTCGCTTTATTCATAGAAGAATCCAATTCATGTGAACTAATCGTTGTATTATTAATCGAATTTTTAATTTCCGTAACAGAATTCGTTGTAATTTCAACATTTTTTACTACCCTATTGATAGCTCGACTAATGAGTCTAGTCATAAAGAATGCAATCCAGACGCTAAAAAGGGAAGCGATTACAGAAAGGATTAATATTTCATAATTAAACCTATTTGAATCCTTTTCGGAAGCTTTGAGGGTAACATTGGCATTATTTTGGGCATCTTTATAAAGATTATCAAGGGAAGTGACAGTTTTTTCTCCAATTGGGTCCAGTACTTCCATTTGTGTATGTATGAATTCATAATTGTTGCTTTTAGATACTTCAAAGAGTGATGGGAGAACAACAACATATTCTTCGAAACTTTTGCTAAACTCGGTTAATAGTTTTTTGTCTTTATTGGTATGGTTTAGTGTTTCCATTTTCTTTATATTCTTTCTTACTTTTACGATGTCCTCGGCTACGAGTTTTTCTATTTTCGCTTTATCGTCCAGGTTATGCTCAAAAGCCTGCTTGGATGTATTTAAACGAACGCGAGTAAATTCTTCCTTTAAGTTGCCCACTAGGACAATCTTAGGTACATCATTTTTTCCTATATGAAGTGTTTGATCTCTTAGATGGTTTACATTATTGTAAGAAACATCAGTTATAACCACAAAGAATAATATGATAATGACATAACTACCCCATTGTTTCACATTCATTGAAACTTTTTTTAACATCGTTTACCTCTCCTTTTATGGCCCAGAATTGGTTTTTCGATCAAAAAATTATTTTTTTCAAACAAATAAGCAAACTTATATAAAGAAGTTGCATCCTTTCTATCAAATAAGCTCTTTCGGATTTAATAATATCATAATTTTTGACATTTCATACAATTTCTTTTTGACCTTTTTTTGACTCTTGTATAGTTTTCGATAACCGCCATAGCTCTAGCGATTTGTTTGTAAAAAATCTAATCAAAAAAAGCGAGAGTGGTTAACACTTTCCACGTCTCGCTCACATTTTTTTATAAATTATGATATATATATCCGCCGGCCAATCCGTCCCGGTCCTGGCTGCGGTCACCTTTTTCTTCTCTTTTCTCAACTTGATTTGCTAAATGTTTTAGGGTATCTATGCAACTTGAGCATTGTTTCCCTTTTTGTATCATTTTTCCGCACGTTTCACATGGATAAGATAGGTTAGGAAAATCATTCACCAGAATTCGGCCTGCCCAGATAAATTGACGAATTTGAGCAACCGAGACCCCAACTGCGTCGCTTAATTCTTGAATCGTAATTCCGGAATGTTCACGCAGATAAGCTGCTGCCTTCAAAAAATCATCTTCTTGTTTTTGATAACAACCGTCACAAATATTTCTAACGCGGAGGAATAGCTTCCCACATTTTGGGCAGTTCGTTAGTTTTGGTGTACTCAAAAGTCCTCCCCCTCTTTTATTTTTTACTTACTAATAATAAAACCAAGAAATCGTGTGACCATTTAGCTTGCTAATACTTTATTGATGGAATCAATAACGCGATCGGCTTGGAAAGGCTTCACAATAAAATCTTTCGCACCTGCTTGAATCGCTTCTAATACCATCGGCTGCTGTCCCATTGCCGAACACATAATAATTTTAGCTTGTGGATGTAATGCTCTAATTTCCTTAACAGACGTAATTCCATCCATATCAGGCATCGTAATGTCCATAGTCACTATATCAGGCTGAAGCTCCCGATATTTTTCAATGGCATCGGCCCCATTTACTGCTTCTCCAACAACTTCTAGTCCATTCTTGTTTAAAATATCTTTTAACATCATGCGCATAAACGCTGCGTCATCAACGATTAATACCTTTGCCATTGTATGCTCCTCCATTATTCATTGTTGATAGTTACATAGTCATTTTGGTTAGACGATCGATAGGGTTAATAATATCTGTTATACGCACACCGAAGTTCTCTTCGATCACGACCACTTCACCTTTGGCGATTAACTTGTGATTAGCTAAAATATCCACAGGTTCTCCTGCCAATTTATCCAATTGGATTACAGCTCCTGGTCCTAGTTCCAAGATTTTGCGGATTTGCATTTTCGTCCGCCCCAACTCCACTGTTATCCCCAATGGAATATCAAATAACATATCAATATTACGTGCTCCGGCACTTGCTGATGGTGTCTCGGAGATAGCAGCATATTCGACTTTTTGTACTTTAGCATTTGTCGAAGTGGATGTCATGGTTTGTGAAGCCACCCTTCTATCATCATTTATATTTGTTGATAGTTGAGATGAGCTTCCCACCGAAGTTGTAACGACTTCTTTTTCCAAAGCCAAACTAGCTTCTGCTTCATTGGGAGAAAGGATTTTTTGGATCATTTCCTTCCCAAATGACAGAGGAATTAGCTGTATCATATTGGAATCAATAAGGCTGCCTACCTTTAATCTGAAGGAGACTTCGATAATAATATCTTCCTCTAATTGTTCTAGTTTTTTCGGTGGAAAACCGAGAACATCAATCGACGGCGGTGAAATATCGACTTTCTGTTTAAATATTGTCGACATCGATGTTGCCGCGGAGCCCATCATCTGATTCATCGCTTCTTGAACAGCGCTGAGATGTAATTCAGAAAGATCAACTGCCAGATTCGTACCATCACCGCCCATCATCAAATCGGCGATGATTTGTGCATCCTTTTCTTTAATCATTAACAGGTTTTTGCCGCGGATCCCTTTCGTATAGTCGACGTGAACGGCAACATTTCTTTCTTGTATTGTCTCTTCCATTCGATCTCGCTCAATTACTGACATGGTAGGTGTAGTAATTTCTACACGTTGGTTCAATAAAGTAGAGAGAGCTGTGGTAGAACTTCCTAAAGATATATTCCCAATCTCCCCTAATGCATCTTTCTCCATGGAATTTAAAAAATCATCAATTGATAAACTTTGTTTTGAATTATTTTGATTGAACAGCGTATTGATCTCTTCTTTAGATAATAAACCATCGCCCATCTTATAGACCTTCTCCTTCCGTCTCGATTACTTGATCGATTTGCACTGCATAATGCCCTTTTTGAAGACCGGGATTCCCCAAAAACCTTGTCAAATTATCAACTTTAACTTCTAGTTTCCCTGTTTCAATTCCGATTACATCTCCTATCTGGAGATTAAATAAATCGGAAACCTGTAAAGTCGCCTCCCCTATTTCAGCAATTACGGGAACAGTTACTGAATCTAGGTTTTGCTTTAATTTATCCTGCTGAGGTACATTTGTTTTGGATATGAAAGAAAGCATTTGGTGCGTTGATAACTTAGGCAGTACCGGTTCCACAATTAAATGTGGCAAACAAAGCGTCATCCGACCTGTAATCTCTCCTATAGTAGTACGTAGAGCAATGATAATCACTGTTTCATTTGGTGAAGCGATTTGAATAAATTGTGGATTGGATTCTATCGCATCCCATTTTACATTAATATTTTCGATGTTTTTCCATGCCTCTCGATACATTTCAAACGCACGAGTAAAAATCCTTTGTATGAGAACTGTCTCAATATCAGTTAATGTTCCGTTCCGAGTAGATGGATCCCCTTGCCCACCTAGCAAACGTTCTAATATAGCATAGGCCACTTGAGGGTTAACTTCCATGACCATTTTTTCATCCATCGGTTTCACTTCAAAAACGTTCAAAATCGTTCGCGAGGGGATGGACGCGATAAATTCCTGGTAGTTCACTTGGTCTACCAGATCGATTTCAATTTGAACAAACGTTCTGAGCTGAGCTGAAAGATAAGATGTCAACAATCTGGTAAAATTCTCATGAATTCTCGTAATGCTTCGTAATTGCTCTTTGGAATACCGCATCGCCCGTTTGAAATCATATACTTTTACTTTTTCTTTCTTCTCTGTTACATCGGATGCTTCCAATTCGCCATTATTTAATGCTGATAAAAGGGCATCGATTTCTTGTTGCGATAATATTTCCGCCAAAGGGCATCCCCCTAACTCTTCCCTGAGTTATTAAAACATTTTTTTGTTAAAATCTATACGATTAACTATTTCTAACCTATACTAATCTTATCGTTTCAAATTTACTACTTCTTCCAAAACTGAATCCGAAGTTGTGATTGTTCTAGCATTTGCTTGGAAGCCGCGTTGCGCAACAATCATCTCGGTAAATTCTTCTGTTAAATCAACGTTAGACATCTCAAGGACACCGGCGATAAATTGACCTCCATAATTGTTTTCTACTCGGCCAATATCAGCTAAACCTGAATTACCTGTTTCCTCAAACATTGTATTCCCAGCCTTTCTTAAACCTCCAGGGTTAGGAACGACAGCTGTAGTCAAAGAAATATTTTCATTTTGATTAGCTGTTGTTGAATCGTTCAAATAATATTTACCAGTGGCATCCATTGCTAATTTCCCAGTTTTACCGTCTTCATCCACAACGTTAATATAACCGTTTGCATCGATAGAATAAGAAGTGAATTTCTTATTACTTACTTCATCTTTAGTTATGTTAATCTTAACTTTTTGTTGAACCCCTGTTGCATCCTCTTTAACACCTGAGACAAAAAATCCATTTGAGTTAACTAGATCTCCATTTGCATCACGTGTAAAGTTACCAGCCTTCGTTAAGAAACTCTTGCCATTCAATGCTGGATCTTCAGGAGTAATAACAAAAAATGCGTCTCCATCTATGGCTAAGTCGGTGCCAACGTAAGTTGTCATAGGACTTCCTGGTGTATGTATGGTATCTATGGAAGCGATCTTTGATCCAAGACCAATTTGCTTTGGATTTACCCCGCCCAGCTGGCCAGTAGGAGCAGTCGCTCCAGCGATATTTTGACTGATAATATCTTGAAATACAACGCGACCTTTCTTGAATCCTATCGTATTGACATTGGCAACATTATTACCGATTACATCAAGTTTTGTTTGAAACCCTTTCATTCCCGAAATACCAGAGTAAAGTGACTTTAACATATTTTTTTCCTCCCTATTTTCTTATTTTTGATAGCATTATTTCGATACAGGTGTGACTTCAGGTGGTCCAGGTGTGACTTCAGGTGATCCAGGTGTGACTTCCTTGATTTCAGTCACTAGATAGCTAGGAACTTTTTCCTTCCCAACCAAGTAAAAATAGTTTCCATCTTGGCTAGATACGCCGGTTACTACACCGGTAACAGGAGATGTGGCACCATTTGGTGTCCAACTAATTTCTTTACCAATCGCAGCAGTATACTGATTGATTTGGCTATTGGCAAATTTCCCAAAAGCGATATTTAAATTCGTCATTTGTTCCAAAGAACTAAAAGTTGCCATTTGTGCAATAAAATCTTTATCTTGAAGTGGACTAGAAGGGTCTTGATTTGCTAACTGTGTTACAAGAATCTTTAGAAAATCATCTTTGCCTAGAATGCTTTTATCTTCGTATGGCTTAATATTATCAAACTGGGAATTGTTATTCGGAACAGTTTTGATATCCACCCAACTTGTTTTTCCTTCGAATGGCTTAATATTATTAAACTTGGATTTGTTATTAGGAACAGTGTTGATATCCAACAAATTCGTCATTCCATGTTAACTCCTTTCTAAGCCGTAAAATCGATACTAGAAGTGGTATTTGAAGGAGCACCTCTGTATGTAAGCGATATCGTTTCTGTGTCTAATTCGTTTTGATCAGTATCTTCCTGATTTTTTGATAGCTCCTGTTCCGGTGATGTTCGTTGCTCAGGAGATGAACCAGAACCGCCTTGAGAAAAGGATAGACTTGCTTGGTTTAAATCTATTGGCACCGGCGTTTGCTGTACGATATCAAGTTTATGAACTACAATGCCTTGTTGTAGCAAAGACTGCTTTAACTGGTGCAGCTGGCCTTCTAAAGCTTCTTTCGCCAATGATGTATCCGTTAAAATTTGCGCTGATACCATTCCCTGCTGGGATGTTATTTTTATCTCAATATGGCCTAAATGTTCAGGAAACAAAGAAAATTTAACCTGCGTACTACCTTGCTGGCCGTTAGTTAATCTTATATTACTGCTGATCCATTCACTCACTTCCGAAGAAAATTCTGAAACTTGAAGAAGTGGGAAGGACGATTCAGTTTTTGGGGCAATTGAACCATTAGGAACTTGCATCTGTTGATGCTTCACTAACATCTGTCCAAAAAACTTTGTAAGATCTTCCGATGGTTTAGTTATTGGATCTCGTACAAAATCACTTATCCCTTTGATACTCGTTTCAGTTTCAGGTATAAATGAAAACATTACTTGATTTTTATCCAAACTTAACATAGGTTTTGCACTACCATTTTCAGCTGCAAACAACTCATTTTTTTGTAATTGGTTGTTTAATAGTGTTGATCTGTCAATGTTATTTCCAGTATTAAATTCATCCATAATTAATTGGAGTTTATCCTTTATATTACTGGGGATCTCCAATGTTTTTTGCTTATCAAGTAGCTGCAAATCAGAAATTAACTGGGCGATTCCATGATTCAATTGACTATTGTCCATAGTTGATGTTTGACTAAAATCTTTCACGATTTGTAACATCTGTGCCATCGAGTTATTATCATAAATTGGGACAAATTGTTTTTGACTTAACAAATCAGACTCAACTGGTTGAAATGACTCGTTTGCTTGTGCATTTGGTCCTTGCTGGATTCCAGCAATCAACGCTGTCAAAATAGCGTCTAATTGAAGCCAATCCTCTTCTTGGATAGTTGTCGGATTAATCTGGCCGCTTTCAGTATTAGAAAGGTTTTGTAATGAAGTTGCTGACTGCTCGTCCGAATTTGGTGATTTTCCCCCAAAATTAAACATTGCTAAAATCTGATCAAAAGAGTTCACTAAATCTTCGGATTTTGAGATTGTCTTTGGTTTCCCTCCATCAGATTGATTTGTTTGATTTATTTTGATAGGTATTTGGGTAATATCCAAACTTCTTCCTCCCTTCCATTTGGAATTTTATTTCAATTACTTTCCATTATAACTCATAGAAAAGGTTACGTCATGAGATTTTTTAGTAAAAAATAAATTTATATTTATTATTCTTACTAATAATTTTTGATATTTTTCTATCAAAAGAGTTATTATTTACTAACTTAAACATGAATAATAATCTTCTAAATACTAGTTTTTGATATTTTTTTGATAGTTTTTTATTCGTATTTAAATTCGAGTTCGTAGTCACTCGCCATATTATGGATGCTGTAAATATTTTCTATACATTATTAAGTACTTATTAAAGAAAATGTTATTTCAAACTGAAACAATCTATCTTATCTAAACTATATAAAGGACATTATTTCTTGATACATTTGTGAAAGCGAAAATTGTCTATCAGCATATCCTGCTTCTAAAACCGCTTTGGGCATTCCATACACAATACAGGAATCCTCTGATTCTACAAACACGCTGCCATGGTATTTTTTTACGATTCCACATCCTTGCATACCATCTACTCCCATTCCTGTTAAAATTACAGACAATAGCCGATCGGTAAATATGGGCGCTGCTGAATTAAGTGTTATGTCAATAGAAGGTTTGTATAAAGCTTCTACAGCTTCATCGTTATCCACTTTAAAAATAACAGTGCCATCTGGTTTTTTTTCAAACCGAGTTTGAAAACCCGAAGGTGCTATATAAATTGTCCCCTTCCTTACTATTTGACCATTTTGTGCTTCTTTAACATTAAGTTGACATAGGCTATTAAACCGCTCAGCCAAAGGTTTTGTAAAACCAGGTGGCATATGTTGGGCAACGACTATTGGAATCGGTAAATTCGCTGGAAAATGAGGGAGAATTGTTTGTAAAGCAGAAGGGCCGCCAGTAGAACAACCAATGAAAATAAGATCCGTACTCTGGCTAATCCTTTTTCTTACTTCTTTTCGTTGCGGGTAAACCACTTTTGCTTCACGAGGAAGTTTAGCTTCCACAATCCCTCTTAATCTCATAAAAAATTCTTGACTATGATTAACACCATTCTGAGGTCCGATTAGATTTTCTTTTAAAAAGAAATCAACGGCTCCTAGCTCCAGAGCATGTAATGTTTCCTTTGCCCCTTCACCGGTTCGAGAGCTTAACATAACCACTGAAACTGGGTTTGATTGCATAATTTGCTCCAATGCCTGCAAACCATTCATTTTTGGCATTTCCACATCCATGGTAACAAGATCAGGCTTTAGTCGTTGAACCTTTTCAACAGCCTCAACCCCATTCCTTGCAATACCAATCACATGAAATTGTGGATCCTCTTCCAGCATATTGCTAATGGCCCTTCTCATAAATGCAGAATCATCAACCACTAATACACTGTACTGTTTCATTCTGATCAGATTCCTTTCGATAATAAAAAGTCTTTTCTGAATCCACTTTTTTAAACCCAAGGGTCATATCTGTAATGGATTCAGCGTGGCCAAGAAATAAATACCCACCAGCTGCTAAATTTTGATGTAAACTTCGGATAACCTGCTTGGTCGTCTCGTGATCAAAATATATCAAAACATTTCGACAAAAAATGATATCAACCTCACCTAATTGAGATATATTATCTTGATCAAGGAGATTTAAATACTGAAATTGGACCATTTTTTGAATAGAGGGATGAATTTGGTAACCGCTAGCTTCATTTAGGAAATATTTCTTTAAGAGATGTTCAGGGGTTCTTCTGAAAGCAAACGAACCATGATGATACCATCCCTTTTTGGCTTTTTGAAGAACCATTTTGTCAATATCCGTTGCAATTATCTCTACCGATCCAGGTAGAAATTTCCCCGTTTCTTGAATCAACATGGCCAAGGAATAGGGTTCCTCTCCGCTTGAACATGCTGCACTCCATATTCGTATAGGACGATTTCTATTTTCTCTCATCATAAGGGACAAAACATATGAACAACACTCGTTTAATTGATTCTCTTCCCGATAGAAATATGTTTCATTGATTGTTAATAACTCAACAAGAACATCCCATTCAGAAGGTGATTTTTCTATGTATTTACAATACTCCCAGTGAGTAAGGCCGAGCTCCGCTACCCGCTTTGAAACTTTTTCTTTAAGTGTATAAAGCCGCTCAGAAAATCGTAATCCACAATATTCATAAATAATTTGACTTAATTTTACTAATCCGTTATCTTGCATGTTTATCACCTTTTACTTCCTCTATATAACCAATAATATGGAGAGGCTTTAAGTTTTTAGTTCTTATTTGTTAGTATAAAATTACTGGATAAATAGACTCGCGTCAAATTATATTTATCCATTTACATAAACAATTTGTTGGCTTGAAATCTACCTAACCCTTAAACACCTTCAGTAATTTTTTGATACCACAATTATTTTTTTATTTATTAATTTTTTTAAACGAATATTCACATAAATATTTTTGATGTCGGTATCCAACTTTTTTCAAAATAAAATGCACTAATCAAAAAAACGTTATTGTCGAATTTTACCTATTGACGTACAATGACATTATCAAACATTTTCAAATAAAATTAAAAGGAGAAAACGATGTCAAGTATTATTGGGATTTTGATAGCACTTCTTTCAATTGGGCTCGGAATGGTGTTAAAAGGAGCTTCACTAGCTGCACTATACAATCCTGCAGCATACCTAATTATTTTTGGAGGAACGGCTGCTGCAATCTTGGTAGCTTTCCCATTTAGTGAAATTAAACAGTTTCCTAAATTGCTTAAAATTGCGATGTTGGAACAAAAACTGCCTTCAAAAGCAGAGCAAATTTCAATGTTAGTAGCATGTGCGGAAATTGCAAGAAAAGAAGGTATTCTTGCGCTTGAGGAAATTTCCACTAATATGACAGATCCCTTTTTCAAAAAAGGACTTGAACTAATTATTGATGGTTACGATATTGCGTTCATTGAAGAGGTCTTATTAGATGAGGTAGCAGCCATCGAGATGCGACACAAAACAGGTGCACTTATTTTTACTCAAGCAGGCACTTATGCCCCAACATTGGGTGTACTTGGAGCTGTTATTGGACTCGTTGCATCACTAGGGAATATTACTGATGTGGATAAAATAGGACATTCGATTTCAGCTGCTTTTATTGCAACATTGCTCGGTATATTCTCTGGCTACGTGCTGTGGCACCCGATAGCAAATAAATTAAAACGACTTTCAAAAAAAGAACAAGAATTAAAGCTTTTGATGATAGACGGCTTGTTAGCTATTTATAAAGGGATTTCACCTAGTTCTTTAGAAAAGAAACTAACCGTTTATATATCCCCAAAGGAACGTACAAAGTACGAGCAGAAAATCGAGGAAGATATACATGAGAAAACGGCGTGAAAGATTTGAAGAAGAGCATGAAGAGCATATTAACGAATCATGGTTGATACCATATGCAGACATCCTAACACTTTTATTGGCATTATTTATTGTTTTATTTGCTTCAAGTAACATTGATAAGGAAAAATACCAATCAATTATGGAAGCTTTCAAATCTGAATTAACTGGTACAAAAATTGACAGTAAAGAAGCAGGTCTCTCTCTTAATATTCCCGATAAGCAGCCTGATGCACCTGCTCCTGTTCAAGCACCTGATCCTGGACTAAGTAAAGAAGAAATAGAACTCAATCAGTTAATGGAGCAATTAAATAAGTATATTGTTGACAACCATTTGGAAACTGTGATTACTCTTACTGATACAAAACGCGGGGTTGAGATTTCCTTAAAAGATATCATTCTATTTGATACTGGCAGCGCAGATTTGAAAGAGAGTTCTTTAACTATGTTAGATGCTTTTGTAGGGTTAATGAATACCGTGTCAAATCCAATTAGCATTGAAGGCCATACGGATAATGTTCCGATTAAAACTGCGAAGTTTGCATCAAACTGGGAACTTTCTTCTGCTAGAGCTGTTAGTGTCCTTCATTATTTTGAAGCAAAAGATATTGCAAAAAATCGGCTGCAATTTGTTGGATATGGAGAATTTCAACCTCTTTATCCAAATGATACAGTAGAACATAAACAGTCAAATAGGCGTGTAAATATTATTATCTTACGAAAATACTAATAGTTTTTTTGATAGTCATTAACTAATAAAAGCCAGCTCCCCTCTTATGGGAGCTGACTTTTTTATATTTTTTTCATCATTTGAACCTGCTCAGTGGTTTCCTTAAATCCATGGCTTGATAAGTATTGAATGACTGGATTTGAAAGTGAGGCGTTAATCGTTATAAAATTAATAGGACAACTTTCCCCTCCAGAAATTGATGAGAAAACGGCTTGAATAATTTCTTCAGATACATCACCACAAAGTTCAAATTGAAATAAAAATACCTTCTCCAAATTTCCTTCTTGACCCCAAACTCTTTTAAATAAAGAATAGCCTAATGTCTCCTGATCCTTGTCTAGATAGATTTGAGCTTCACCAGATTTTACACTTTGCCACTGACATTGCCAAGGAACATTTTCTTTATAGAAATGATATTTTGCAAGTTGCTCCGGACGGATGGTCTTGGTTTGGATACTAGTGTTACAAGGTAATTTCTCCTCGGGAGAACCACTTAAAAACACAAGCGAATCCGTTATACTATAACCAAACTTTTCATATAAGCTAATAGCTCGTTCATTTTCCTTAATAGCTTCTAAGGTTGCCATTTCGATATCTTCCTCAGCATAAATTTTTAAGACCTCCTCCATTAGCAAATTCGAAACACCTTTTCCACGATATTCTGCTGCAATTCCTGTCCCGCCATTCCAAGCTGTCTTCTTCCCTTCAATCATCCGAAACCCATTTAATACAATGGCGATCGGTTCTTCTCGGTCGAACGCAACAATGGAATGATTCAAGGATAATCCTTCATTTACCATACGGTTAAAGAACAGTTCAGCAGTCATATCCATTTGAACAAAATAGCCTTCAAATCCCTTATTCCAGGCAATTACTATGTCTTCGATTGTACATTCGAATAATTTTTTAAATGTAATTTTCATAAAATTGCTCCCTTTATGATTTATAACTTTTAAAAATCTGGAGGAACTGTCCAAGTTAGGAAAGCTCCTTATAGGAAAATCTAAAAACAGCGGGTCATGGAACCCTAATTGGTTGTTTTTTTAACATTTGACCTTCCTCCTCCTACATCGCATGCCCCCCGCCATCAACAACCACGACGTCTCCAGTCACAAAGTCCGATGCAGGTGCCGCTAAAAATAAAGCAACCCCCTTAAGGTCGGTATCCGAGCCAAATTTTCTTAACGGGGTACTTTCAAGAATGGCCTCGCCACCATAATCAATGATAGCCTTAGACATTTTCGTTGGGAAAAATCCTGGAGCAATCGCGTTAACATGGATACCGTGCTGGCCCCATTTTACGGCTAAATCCTTTGTAAATGTAATAACTGCGCCCTTACTGGCATTATAGCCAATCGCGTTCATCACGTTAGGGTTGATACCATTTAAACCGGCAACCGAAGCAATATTGATGATTTTTCCCGATTTTTGTTCGATCATCACTTTCCCGACAGCCTGGGACATTAAAAAGGTCCCGGTAACATTGACATCCATTACCTTTTGCCAAGCCTCTAGCGGCATCTCCTCCACCAGAGCTCCCCAGGAAGCGCCGCTGTTGTTTACGAGAATATCAATCCTGCCAAATTTTTCAATAGTTCGTTCAACGACATTTCTAACGTTCTCAGGGTTGGTTACATCACATGTGATGGCAAAGCTTTCTACCCCAATCTTTTTCAGGCCTTCACTTACTTCTTCACAGGCTTCAACCCTTCGCGAACAGACCACCACGTTTGCCCCTGCTTCCGCAAACCCTTCTGCAATTTGCTGCCCAAGTCCCCTGCCGCCGCCTGTAACAATTGCTACTTTTCCAGTTAAATCAAAAAGCTCTTTCACATGCATCGTACTTCCCCCTTATAAAAAGAATCAGCGATATTTTTTTAATTCGTATCTGGCAATTGCCCGCTTGTGAACTTCATCTGGGCCATCAGCCAGTCTGAGTGTGCGAATATTGGCCCAGCTTGCTGCAAGTGGTGTATCTTCACTGACACCAGCAGCCCCAAAGGCTTGAATCGCATGATCGATAACCTTTAATGCCATATTTGGAGAAACCACTTTAATCATTGCAATTTCAGCCTTTGCTTCTTTATTTCCAACGGTATCCATCATGTACGCTGCTTTGAGAGTGAGCAATCTAGCTTGTTCAATTTCTATTCTTGCCTCCGCAATCCATTCCTGGATGACACCTTGCTCGGAAAGTTTTTTTCCAAAGGCAATTCGGCTCTGAACACGCTTACACAATTCCTCTAAAGCGCGTTCAGCAGCGCCAATCGATCTCATACAATGGTGAATTCTTCCCGGTCCAAGCCGACCTTGCGCAATCGCAAAACCTTTACCCTCATCCCATAACATATTGGAGGCCGGTACCCGGACATTGTTGTATTCAATTTCCGCATGGCCATGCGGCGCATGATCATATCCGAAAACAGGCAGTATTCTTTTAATGGTTACCCCAGGTGCATCAAGAGGGACAAGGATCATCGACTGCTGTTCATGTGTGGGAGCAGATGGATCATTTTTTCCCATGACAATCGCAATTTTACAGCGAGGATCCCCTGCACCTGACGACCACCACTTCGTTCCGTTAATGATGTATTCGTCCCCGTCACGGACAATACTTGCCTGAATATTCGTGGCATCTGATGAGGCCACATCCGGTTCCGTCATCGAAAAACACGAACGTATCTCACCGTCTAATAAAGGACTGAGCCATTTTTCTTTTTGCTCTTCGGTTCCATAACGAACAAGAACCTCCATATTTCCCGTGTCAGGAGCAGCACAATTGAATACCTCCGGGGCAATCGCCGACCGGCCCATTATCTCGCAAAGTGGTGCATATTCTGTATTGGTTAAGCCGGCACCATATTCACTTTCTGGTAAAAATAAATTCCATAATCCTTTCTGTTTTGCTTTTTCTTTTAGTTCTTCCATAATCGCTGGAATCTTTGAAAAAGGCTCTTTTTTATCAATTTGTTCTGTATATACACTTTCATTTGGATAGATGTATTCATCCATAAATTCTGTCAGTCTATTTTGCAACTCTATTACTTTTTCAGAATAGCTGAAATTCATTTTATTTCCTCCATTATAGATTCTCATAATCCTGACATACCTGTAAAAGTGATCTCATCATGACAAAATAAAACCCAGCAGCAAAAGGGAAGGCCTTATTGGTGCTGGGACATTTTTGCAAAGGTACAAATCATTCAACCATTTAATAGTAGTAGAACACTACCTCACCCTTTAAAACATCATTCCCCTGTTGGTTTACTGCTTGGACATTAAAGCGCAGCTTATGCTCCTGTTTTTCTTTTAATGTGGCTTTAAGCGTAATGACATCAGTTAAAAACACCATGCCTTTAAAGCGGATAGAGTAATCTTGAATAAACCCATCCTCATAATATTCGGTAAATAGCTTCGCCAAATTCCCCATCGTCCACATGCCATGGGCAATAATTCCTGGCAAACCCGCTTTTTCCGCCTCATCATCAATCGTGTGAATCGGATTAAAATCGCCAGAAGCGCCGGCATACTTAATCAAGTCCAGCCTAGAGACAGGCTTTAGCTGAATTTCCTTAAGCAATTCACCGACTTGTAATTCCGCCACCGTACTCATCTATTCAACACCTTCCTCACTGCTTCAGAAATGACAATTGTTGAGGTTGAACTGAAAACGGTAGTTCCCTTCGAATCTTCACCGAAGCTTTCAAGTACGAGGAACCCCATTTGACCAAAGTTCCCTTTTTTCTCAAAATACTTTTTCACTATTGAGTAGCAGTACACCTCTTCACCAACCAATAAGGGCCGCACGTAATGGAATGTTTGTTCCCCGTGAATCAGGCCTTTATTTGGCAGGTTTAATCCTTCAATGGCACCATAATCAAATACCCTTGGGAAGGTCGGCGGTGCAATATTATTTTTGTATCTGGAAAGCCTTCCGGTATCCTCATCAAAAAAGATGGGATGAAGGTCGCCAATCGCTTCCGCAAATTTCTTTACCGCACCTCTTTCAACAACATTTTTTACCTTGTCCGATTGTTTGCCTATTTGTTCCTTTAACAATTGATCATCACCTCATTATCAATTAATTTTTTGGCCCACCTGCTACATAAATAACTTGACCATTAACGAATGATGACTTTTCATCAGCAAAGAAGGCAACAGCATTGGCGATATCCGCCGGCTTTCCAGTGCGGCCAACCGGGATTGCGGCAACGCTTGCCTGAATTAATTGCTCGAAAGAAATCCCGATTCTTGCAGCTGTCTCCTTCGTCATTTCAGTTTCAATAAAACCAGGTGCGACCGAGTTTGCTGTAATTCCATATTTACCCAACTCTATCGCTAATGTTTTCGTAAATCCCTGCAAGCCTGCTTTTGCCGCAGCATAATTTGCCTGCCCGCGATTTCCAAGAGCAGAAGTCGAAGAAATATTGATGATCCGGCCATATTTTTGTTCAACCATATATTTTTGCACGGCACGAGCAGCATTAAAGGATCCCTTTAAATGCACATCCATAACGGTTTGCCAATCTGAATCAGTCATTTTAAATAACAAATTATCCCTGATAACTCCTGCATTATTGACAAGAATATCAACAGACCCAAATGTCTCGTAAACTTCCTTGACGGCATTTTCCACCTGCTCGGCATCGACGACGTTAGCGACCTTTGAATAGACTTCATAACCTTTTTCTTTTAATTCGCTCGTTGTCGCGCTTAATGCCTCTTCATTTAAGTCGATGAAGGCCACCTTTGCGCCTTCCTGTGCAAAAAGGTCAACAATACCTTTTCCAATTCCGCGGCTTCCGCCTGTAACTAATGCAACTCTCCCACCAAATCTCCCTGTCATTTCTTTTCCTCCTAAAAAAATTATAAAAATTCCTATTGGATTGCGCTTACAATTTAACTTTTATTCTTGAACTCTATCTTTTACCACTTAATAAGAATATGCAAGAATCACCGGAAGCATACCTACCGGTTGGTATGTTACTTTTATTTTATTCCGAAAGTTCAGATAACACAAGATGAAATTTAATTAGTTTCATCTTTCTAGTTTATTTTCTGTCTAATTACAAATGATAAGAATGATATTCATAAAGGATATCATCGTTTCAAAGTATCCTACGATGAGGTGATTTTTGATGAGCTACAAAGATCATTTAGATCCGCACTCAGAACTCTTTCACCACCATACGACACGTCGAAAGTTTGCCAGGTCACAGGTAAATAGCCAAACTCAATTGACGCATGATGCGATCATCTTAAGGAGCAATACCAAGGCCCATCGCTGGTAACGTCTTGGCATCGAAACGAAAAACGGCAGTAATTGATATGTTCTGCTGTTTGGAGAAAAGACCCTTCTCGAAAATAATTTTGGGAAAGGGTCTTTCTCTTTAAGAGAAAGTATAAATTTCGACTTTAAGAATTGTCCAGCTTCATAAGAATATGCTTCGGAAGCGATACCTCGTACGAAGGAAAAGCGTTATCGAGGAGCCCCAGCGGCTAATAGACTTCGCGCAAAGGAAGCTTGTGCTTTTATTTTCTAACTAAACTTCTTATTGAAATTGAACCCTCCTACCTATATTATAAATTCTATAATTATTAACGGGAGTTGGTGGGACTATGTTTGAAGATTTCACAATTAGAGATGCAGAAATAAATGATTTGCCAGTCATAATAGACATATACAATTCAACCATTCCCGGAAGAATGGTAACAGCTGATTTAGAGCCAGTATCGGTTGAAAGTCGGCTGCAGTGGTTCAACGATCATTCTCCTGCTTTTCGTCCATTATGGGTTATAGTGATGAACGACAGGATTTGCGGGTGGGTAAGCTTTCAATCTTTTTATGGCAGACCCGCTTATAATAACACAGCAGAAGTCAGCATCTATATTGATCAAGATTTTCGTGGCAAGAAGCTAGGGAAATATCTCATTCAAAAGGCTATCGATGCTTGTCCAAAGCTTGAAATCAAGACTCTTCTTGGTTTTATTTTTGGTCATAATCAACCAAGTATTAAACTTTTCAATAGCTTTGGTTTTGAAAAGTGGGCACACCTGCCAAATGTAGCAGAACTGGATGGAATCGAAAGAGACCTGCTTATCCTTGGTAAACGAATAGTTTAATCACAAAAATAAAGCAGTGATGTTGTTCGAACAATTACTGCTTTATTTTATATTATTTCTTTATATCCCTTTTTTATTTTCTTCAAATAAATTTTCCAGAAATGCATTATTCCAAAAATATTCTTAATCTTGTACTATATACAATAGAAGAAGAATTTTTCTAACATTCCTGGACACTTTGTTTCCTTAAAAGAACTGGAGATTTTATGAACAAAAAAAAGCTAGTCATCCTCTACTTCATTACTAGTTTTATTTGGATATATGGATCAAACTATTTAATTCAACAATTTGTACCTTCTTCCATTATTCCTTTAGTTGAAAGGTCCAAAGAAATTTTTTATGTACTCGTTACAGGAGGTTTCTTTTATTTTTTTCTCAATAAGAAACAGGAATTAACTGTTTCCCGTGAGGATCAAAAACGGCTATCCACGTTAATCAATTCAATGGTTGACTTTGTTAACTTCAAAGACGGCGAAGGAAGATGGATTGAAGCAAATGAATTTGGCTTGCAATTGTTCCAGCTTGAACATGTAGCATATCGCGGGAAGAAGGACTCAGAATTAGCTGAATATACGGACTTTTACGCTGATGCTCTCAGGTACTGTGAAATTTCAGATGAGGAAACGTGGGCAAACGGGGAAATTACCCGTATTGAAGAAATTCTCCCCATACCTAACGGTTCATCGAAAATATTTGATACCATAAAAGTCCCTCTTTTCCATTCTGATGGCTCAAGACAAGGTTTAGTGATTATTGGACGGGATATAACAGAAAAAAAGGAAATGGCAAGACAATTGGCGGAAAGCCAGCAGCAATATAAATCATTATTTGAGTACAGCCCGGATATCGTTTATATGTTGGACTTGGATGGAAAGATTACCAATCTTAACTCCCATTTTGATGTGATTACAGGTTTCAATCGCGAAGAGATGATTGGGAAAAATGTAAAAACCCTATTACCTAAAAAGTATAAAAGATTCCTGAAGCGATTTATTTCTTCCGTAGTAGAGGAAATAAAGCCGGTCGTGTATGAAATTAATATCCCCCATGTAAATGGAAATATGATAGCTTTACAATGTACATCAGTTCCCATCATTATCAATGGAGACATTACGGGAATCATTGGATATGGTAGGGATGTAACCACCTTGAGAAGAACAGAAGAGCGTCTAAGAAGAACGGAAAAACTTTCTGTAGTCGGAGAATTATCTGCTAGTGTTGCCCATGAAATCCGTAATCCCCTTACCTCTTTAAAGGGCTTTGTACAGATTTTACAAGTAGAAGACGAGAAACATCAATTTTATTATCAAATCATGTTAGATGAATTAAATCGAATCAATCACATTGTTGGTGAACTCCTTCTATTAGCTAAGCCGCAGCATCTTAAATTTACAAAATCAGTAATTCAAAAGATATTAAATGATGTCATTTCATTATTAAGTACCGAAGCCATTTATTATAATGTTCAGATTAAGTCCATTTTTCCGGAACAAGAGATTTGCCTTGAATGTGAACCAAACCAGCTCAAGCAATTGTTTATCAATATTATAAAAAATGCGATTGAAGCTTCGGTAAATGGCGGGACCGTAGTGATCGGCCTGGAACTGTTTGAGAATGATCAAGTTTTCATTACGGTCAAAGACGATGGCTGTGGTATTTCGAAGGAAATATTAGCTAAAATTGGAGAGCCATTCTATTCTTCCAAGGAAAAAGGAACTGGCTTAGGATTAACGGTCAGCTATAAAATTGTTCAGTCACACAAAGGGACCATTCGATTTGACAGTCAAAAGAATCAAGGAACCACGGTTCACCTGACCCTTCCTCTCAGTCAGAAAGACAGAATAAACTAAAAAACAACAAGCTTTCTATGGAGAGCTTGTTGTTTTTTTCTTCCGGTTCCGGAAAAAGGCAATGATTAGTAATATGGTGGGAATGATTATTTGAAAAGGCCATTGCACATAAACAGGTACCACCCTTAACCCTTCTTTAATATGTTCAGCATAATTCGATGCAATCGTTACAGATGCAAGAAGGATTATCATACCTATTGGAAAAGTTAGCTTCTGATAGTTTTTAATTTGAAAAAGATCTGTTGCTCCGACAACCGCTGCATAGAAAAACACTGAAATTTTAAAGAAACACCCAATCATTAAATAGAGCATAAAAAATACATCCAATCGTTCAATAAAATTAGCCAATTGAATTTTACCTATGGTGGTAAGCAGCGGGAAATTTGAGCGCTCATAAAGATCTACCCCAAGTGTAGCTATATTGATGGCAATAGTAAGAGAAATGTTGATCCCTGCTAATATCATTCCACCCATACAAGCAAGTTTTACTTTTTTATGATTGTTTAACAAAGGTAGAAGCATGGTAAAGACGACCATTTCTCCAAATGGAAAGGTGAGTGGTCCCCTAATAAATGTTATGAACACAGGCTTCCATCCGTGTTCTAAAACTGGTTGAAGATTTTCCAGATGTATTAATCCAGAAAATAAAATGAGGAGAATACCACCCACTGCCATTAGATAGATAACCCCAAAAAATAGTTCCCCAACCCTTGCAATTACTTCTATACCTTTTTGGATTGCATAAATGATGGTCAGCATCATCAAGGAATTAATGATAATGAGAGGGGTATTAAAATAAACGGTTGTTGTTAATAGTTCACCAAAATCACGCAAAACTCTTGTAGACATATAGATGAAATATATGACATATAACAACCCAAGTAGTCTTCCAATTAATTTCCCGGTAATTTTTTGAACATAACTAGTAAATGGCAGTGATGGATAATATTTATATAGCTGATAATAAACAAGAAAAAGCAATAAGCCTCCTGCTAAGCCTAACAACGTAGAAATCCATGCATCCTGTTTTGCCGAGACTCCCAGACCCAAAAGTATAGCACTGCCCATTTCAAACAAGACCACTAGTATAAACATTTGGGAAGCTTTTATTTTTGCCTTTTCCATGCCTTCTCCCCTCACTAAGGGTTTATTAATTAAAATTTGACCAAAACGGTTTTGTCCGGATTCCTTCCCTGCGGCTATAGGAATATACCTTCACATTCACTTCAAGTTCAGCAAAGTGTTCGTCCCAATTTCCTTTTAGCTTCTTCCAAAGTTTAGGATCTTTCTTGTGAACCTTTTCACCAAAACCAAAAATATCGCTCTTCATTTTTTGAGCCTCTTTTACTGAAGCCATAATTTGTCTTTTTATTTCTTTTTCAACAAGTTTATCAATTTTCTCGATCTCATTCGGATCGGTTAAGTCTATTGCCGTATTTACTTCGCTAATCCAGCCCTCATCTTCAATCGAAATGTCGATAACAGGTTTCCCTTGCTTGATTTTTGCTGCCACTTTCGTTTTTGTTCGGAGTGGAGCCATTGTAATCGCCTCTTTTTTCCCTGCCCAATCCACATTTACTGCTGTACTTTTTACTTTATCTAATATCCAAATTACTCCACGTGCCTTTTCGTGGTCAATCCACCCAATTAATTTTCCTTTTTTAAAAACAGCTAAACCATCAGCAGTAAGAATCGCTCTCGCTTTTGATTGAAGCAGGTCCCCTGCTTTCCCTGCCATTTTAACTTCACCAGTTACCCTATAACCATTGACAATGGGTTCTTTTCCCTTACTTAGAAGCCCAGTAATGAAATCATCGATATTAATTTGCATATTTTCACCTAACATCGCTTCTGTCGCCTTAATCTCCTTTGTAATCTTATTAACTGGCAATTTATCGAGATTTGCTAATGAGGAAACCAATGTAATGGCAGGGGTTTCCCGCGTTATCACAAGCTGGGTTGTCGTTCTAAATTCAGGATCGCGGTCGAGCGCGTCTATAATATTAAGGAATCCATCCTTGGCGACTTCTTCACTGATGGCAATTAAATTGGTGTGTGCATAATATAACCGCCGTGAAATTTGTCTGGTAGCGTTTCTGGCGGCTTCTGTTATAGTATCCCCGGAACTTGAATAAACAGCTATCGGCAGGCCTTGTCCTCCTCCACTCCCCTGTCCTAAGTTAACATTCGCAGGATTAACAATTTGGAAGGAAACGGAAAACTTTTCGTCTTCGCCTTTGTCAATTCCCACCGCCATCACAAAAGCTAAATCTGTTAATTCTTTTTGATTCCAACAGGCACTAAGAAAAGGGGAACATATTACAACAAGTAAAGTTACTACAGATATTTTTCTCATCATGATCCACCCTTTGATGATGGATCATCCTCTTTTGATGACGGACCAGGTTTTTGATTTTCTCCTTCTCTTATCATATTGTCTTTGCTAATAAACTTAGGCCTATTTTTCATCGCCCAAATCGGAAGACGATAGAATACATCCTCCTGATTTTGAATGTTAAACGGCGCAAGCGGCATCATATAAGGGACACCAAATGAACGTAATGAGCATAAATGAATAGACAAAAACAAAAGACCTAACATGATTCCATAAACACCTAAAATAGTGGCTAAGCCCATCATTAAAAAACGAATCAATCTTGCTGCAATTGCCATGCCAAAACTAGGTGTAGAAAAATTGGCTAATGCGGTAATCGAAACAACTATGACCATTACAGGAGACACAATTCCAGCTTGGACTGCCGCTTGACCTATGACAAGCGCGCCAACGATTGAAACAGCTTGACCGACTGCTCGAGGAAGCCTTAGTCCAGCCTCCCTTAATATTTCAAAGGTTACTTCCATAATTAACGCCTCTACAAATGCGGGAAAAGGCACATTTTCACGTTGTGCTGCAATCGCAATCGCCATCGTTGTTGGAATCATCTCCTGATGAAAGGTTGTACCGGCGATATAGATGGCCGGTCCTATAAGGGCGATATAAAAAGCTAATATTCTTAAAAGACGAATTCCAGTTGAAATATCAAAACGCGCATAATAATCATCAGGTGCCTGGAAAAATTGGATAAATATCGCAGGAACGGTAATGACAAACGGCGTCCCGTCCACAATGATC
>Ga0213821_1000459_pt1 | contig 25092 bp, 20 predicted proteins | sample MC6MC0909MG_FD_179894 | JGI IMG/M metagenome (GOLD analysis project Ga0213821, IMG submission 179894) | Enriched soil aggregate microbial communities from Iowa State University, Ames, United States - MC6-MC0909-MG | ecosystem: Environmental > Terrestrial > Soil > Unclassified | place: USA: Iowa...
CAGGGCAACACCACCGCCAGGCACCACGCCTTCTTCAACGGCTGCACGGGTAGCGTGCAGGGCGTCTTCAACGCGGGCTTTCTTCTCTTTCATTTCAACTTCGGTGCCAGCACCGACCTTGATCACGGCAACACCGCCAGCCAGCTTGGCCAGACGCTCTTGCAGCTTCTCACGGTCGTAGTCGGAGGAAGTCTCTTCGATCTGGGCACGGATCTGCTTGACGCGTGCTTCGATGTCAGCATCGACACCAGCGCCGTCGATGATGGTGGTGTTTTCCTTGGACAGGATGACGCGCTTGGCGTTACCCAGGTGCTCCAGGGTAGCCGACTCCAGGGACAGACCGATCTCTTCGGAGATGACGGTACCGCCAGTCAGAACGGCGATGTCTTGCAGCATGGCCTTGCGGCGATCACCGAAGCCAGGCGCCTTGACCGCAGCGACCTTGACGATGCCGCGCATGTTGTTGACTACCAGGGTAGCCAGCGCTTCGCCTTCAACGTCTTCAGCCACGATCAGCAGCGGACGGCCGGCCTTGGCAACGGCTTCCAGAACTGGCAGCAGCTCACGGATGTTGGAGATCTTCTTGTCGACCAGCAGCAGCAGCGGGCCTTCGAGCTCGGCAACCATGGTGTCTGGCTTGTTGACGAAGTAAGGCGACAGGTAGCCGCGGTCGAACTGCATGCCTTCTACGACAGACAGTTCGTTTTCCAGGCCCGAGCCTTCTTCAACGGTGATGACGCCTTCTTTACCGACTTTTTCCATGGCTTCGGCGATGATTTCACCGATGGAGGTGTCGGAGTTGGCGGAGATGGTGCCTACCTGAGCGATGGCCTTGGAGTCGGCGCATGGCTTGGACAGGTTTTTCAGCTCGGCGACGACAGCGGCGGTGGCCTTGTCGATACCGCGCTTCAGATCCATCGGGTTCATGCCGGCAGCGACGGCCTTGAGGCCTTCGTTGACGATGGCTTGAGCCAGAACGGTAGCGGTGGTGGTGCCGTCACCGGCAGCATCGTTGGCCTTGGAAGCAACTTCCTTGACCAGTTGGGCGCCCATGTTTTCAAAGGCGTCTTTCAGTTCGATTTCCTTGGCAACCGAAACACCGTCTTTGGTGATGGTTGGCGCGCCGAAGCTCTTGGCCAGGACAACGTTACGGCCTTTCGGGCCGAGGGTCGCTTTAACAGCGTCAGCCAGAACGTTGACACCAACGAGCATTTTCTTACGGGCGGAATCGCCGAATTTTACGTCTTTAGCAGCCATGATCGTTTAATCCTTGGAAATTCTTTGGAGTAACGGGAAATCGGGGAAATCAGCCTTCGACAACGGCGAGAATCTCGTTCTCAGCCATTACCAGCAGGTCTTCGCCATCGACTTTCACAGTGTTGCTGCCCGAGTAAGGGCCGAAAACCACTTTGTCACCCACTTTCACGGCCAGCGCGCGAACTTCGCCGTTGTCCAGGATGCGACCGGTGCCGACGGCAACAACTTCACCGCGGTTTGGTTTTTCAGCGGCCGAACCCGGCAGGACGATACCGCCAGCGGTTTTCGATTCTTCTTCGCTGCGACGGATGACTACGCGGTCATGCAGAGGACGAAGCTTCATTGTCGATCTCTCCCAAATTGTGGTTTTCATCGGCCGGTGTCGACACCGGCGGTTGAGGCATTCCGGCGTTGCCGGGAGGGGCCTGCATCAGCAAACCCCTGAGTCTTGTCTGGCGTTGCCACCAGAAACCTTGCGGTGACCACATACATGAGGCCGCTGGAAACAATTACAAGGCTTGCCCTGGAAAAAATTTCATAGCCTTATCGCAAAACGCACAACGGCCCCTCTCGGGGCCGCTGGGCAAAGGCTTGCAACAGTTACTTGTCGCGCCGCTCGTACTCGCCTTCGATGACGTTAGGACGGTGGGCACCCTCTGGCGGACGGGCACTGAATGGATCGTCCTGGAACGCTCGCTGGCGCATGGCCTGAGCCTCGGCCCGCTGACGCAGCTTGCGCGCCGCCAGGTGACGGGTGAACGGCAGCAGGCAGATCAGGCCGAGCACGTCGCTGATGAAACCTGGGATCAGCAACAGGCCACCACCGACCGCCAGCATCATGCCCTGGAACATGTCCTCGGCGGGCAGCTCGCCGCGCTGCAGGCTCTCACGGGCACGCAGGGCGGTGGCCAAGCCGGCCACACGCATCACCAGCACACCCAGGGCGGAACCGGCGATGATCAACAGCAGCGCCGGGAAGAAACCGATGGCGGCGCTGACTTTGACGAAGACGAACAGCTCCAGCACCGGAAAAATCAGAAACAGCAGTAGGAAAACACGCATCAAGGGTTCCTCGACGGAAGACAACCTTCCAGTAAGACCTCAAATGGATGCGTGTGCTCGTTTTTTCAACCCTCGACGTCCGCCGCAGTTGGCCAACTGTCGGCGCGCGCCAGCAAAACCAGGGCTTCGCGAACTTGTGTCGGCGTATTGCAGGTGCTTGGGAATGGCAGCCAGTAAACCGCCTGGCCGATGCGCAGGTGCATGCCCTCACTGTCGATGCCGACCAGTTGCGCCGCTGGCGTGCGCGGCAAGTCGCTCAGCTCGACGTAGTGGGCGATGGCGTTGGCATGGTCGCTGTTCATGTGCTCGATCATGCTCGCCTCGGCCTTGCCGGCAAAGGTGTTGGCCAGGGTGATCTGGTCGAGCCAGTGAATCGCACCGAAGCCGCCGATGTAGCGGTGGCGCACCGGCTGCAGCACCCAGAAATCGAAGTCATGGGCCTTGTGGTAGTTGGCGGCTTCCGGGAAGTAGCGGTAGTAACGCTCGGCCGCCGCGTCGATGGCCGCTTCATCGGTGAGCTTGTGCGCCTCGGCCATGACCGTCAGGCGGCCAACGGCCTGCACATCCTCGGCGTCGCGCTCACCGACCAGCAGCGAGCACTTGGGGTCTTTTTGCAGGTTGTGGGTGTGTTGGGCGATGCGGCTGATGAGGATCAGCGGATGGCCTTCGGCGTCCAGGCAGTACGGCACGACGGAACCGAACGGGTAGCCGGGCATGGACTTGGAATGGGTCGAGAGCACGCCGCGGTATTCCTTGAGCAGCAGTTCCCGGGCGGGGCGAAGGGCGTTGGTACTCACGAAAGAGGCTCCTGAAGAAAATCAGCTGCAAGCTATAAGCTACAAGCGGCAAGAAAAAGCAAGCCAGCGACGCCGGTTAAAGGTCCGTACGTCCGCTCTTGCTTGCCGCTTGTAGCTTACCGCTAGCAACTGCTTTTACCAGGTAACGCCAAAGCCTGCGGTATAGCGGGTTTTGTCCAGATCGCTGTCACGGGTACCCTGGATCATGTCCTTCTCGGCCTTGAGGTTCAGCGAGGCCCACTCGGTAACCTTGTAGCGCAGGCCGATCTCGGCATCCAGCGAGTAGTCGGCGACCCCACCCAGCGGCTTGCCCAGCTCGCCATTGGTGAACAGCTGGACGTTCTTGCCGATCAGGTAGCGGGTGTAGTCCCACTTGACTGCCGCCGAATAGAAGTTGTCCTTGCCGCCATCACGGTATTGGTAGTCCGTGCGGTTGATCAGCGAGCCGAGCGAGAACGCGCCCAGCTCGTCATCCCAGAACTGGTAACCCGGGCCGGTACCCACGGTACGCTGGCGGGCCAGGTCTTCGATGTGGTCACGCTTGTATTCCAGACGGCCCTGCCAGAACCATTTCTCGGTGAGAAAACGATCCAGCGCGTACTCGGCGCTCCAATTGTTGGTGGTGGTGACGTCGTCCTTGGTTTCGCGGTTGTACTCGCCTTCGGCGTTGTGCCGCCAGCGGCCGTGGCGGGCGGTAGTCTTGAAGCTGACGTCGTAGTCGTCGGTGTCGTTCTCGGCGCGCTTGTAGTCCATGGCCAGGTCAACATTGCCCTTCCACAGGAAGTCTTCGACCAAAGGTCGCGGCTTCATGATCTGCTCGATGCTGGCCAGATCGACGGTCTTGGGCGCATCGCCGTTGGCCAGGGTGACCTTGCCTGGCTCGGCGGCCTTGAGCGACTTGGCTTTCTCGCCCGTGTAGGCGTCCTGCTTGACCAGCATCTCCTGATCGCTCTCCAGCGTCTGCACCTGTTTCCAGTCCAGGGCGATGGAACCACCATACGGCGTCTCGAGCAGCAGCTTGCCGCCGTCGAAGACCTTGATCTTGCCACTGAGCTTGTCACCGTTCTTCATCCAGACGGTGTCGGCCAACACAGGGGTACACAGGGATGCGGCGATAAGGCAGAGCAAGGTTCTAGAATACATAAGCTGACTACGGGCTCGGTTTGACGAAAAAAGCCGGGCATTATCCAGATGCACACGACTAGAGCAAGGACAGACCCAGCCCATGCCGTTGAGTTCAACTCTCATTTACCAGGCCTACACGCCGTTTGGCCTGCCACACCCGGCGCTCGCCTGATGTCAGGGGTTTCGCGCCTTTCGGCGGAAGATGCCGATGCCCGACGAATGGCACTGTATTCCGTACTGGGCCAGATTCCCTCGGGCAAGGTCGTCAGCTATGGCCAGCTGGCCGAGTTGGCAGGGTTAGGGCGAGCAGCGCGTTGGGTCGGGCGTACCCTTGGGCAGTTGCCTGCGGACACCCGTTTGCCCTGGCACCGGGTGCTCGGCGCCGGAGGGCGCCTGAGCTTGGCACTGGGCACCCCGTCGGGCGACGAACAGCGTGCTCGCCTGCGCGCGGAAGGGGTCAATGTAACCAATAATCGTGTGGATATGACGCGCCATGGCTGGCGTCCAATGGAGCACAGCGGTTAGAGTGCGCGCTTTGTTTTCGTAAACTTGAGGCAGATGTTGGCCCATGCCCCGTAAAACCTGGCGCGCTGCGCTCGCTGCCTATGCCAGCCCGTCAACCCTGGTGCTCTTGCTGCTTGGCTTTGCCGCCGGCCTGCCGTACATGCTGGTGTTCTCAACGCTTTCGGTGTGGTTGCGCGAAGCCGGTGTGGCGCGCGAAACCATCGGCTATGCCAGCCTGATCGGCCTTGCCTACGCCTTCAAATGGGTCTGGTCGCCACTGCTCGACCAATGGCGCCTGCCACTGCTCGGCGGCCTTGGCCGGCGTCGCTCGTGGCTGCTGCTGTCGCAAGTGCTGGTGGTGATCGGTCTGGTCGGCATGGGCTTGTGCGACCCACAAAAGCATCTGTCGTGGCTGATTGCCTTGGCGGTGCTGGTGGCCTTCGCTTCAGCTACCCAGGACATCGCCGTCGACGCCTATCGCCTGGAAATCGCCGATGACCAGCGCCAAGCCGCCCTCGCCGCCAGCTACATGGCCGGTTACCGGGTCGCCGCGCTGTTGGCCACGGCCGGTGCGCTGTTCTTCGCCGAGTGGTTTGGCTCCACTGGCTTCAGCTACCTGCACCAGGCGTGGACCGGCACCTACGTGCTGTTTGGCGTGATCATGCTGCCGGCGGTGTTCACTACCCTGGTGATGCGTGAACCACCGGTTCCGCTGCGCACTCAACTGTCTGCCGCACGTTATGGCCTGGGCCACCAGCTGGCTTCGGTGTTCGTGCTGATCATCCTGCTGGTATCGGTCCCAGCCAGCTTCACCCAGCTGTTCAATACCGACTGGGCCAGCGTAGTGTTCGGCGACTCGACCGTACTCGACCTGTTCCTCGAAGACCGCGCCTTCCTGCGTTTGCTGCTGTACGTGCTGCTGACCTGGGCCTGCCTGTCTTCCCTGGGCCGCCGCGGCCTGGCACCGGTGCTGACGCCGGTCAACGACTTCATCGCGCGTTATCGCTGGCAGGCGCTGCTGCTGTTGGGTCTGATCGCCACCTATCGCATGTCCGATACGGTGATGGGCGTGATGGCCAACGTGTTCTACATCGACATGGGCTTCACCAAGGACCAGATCGCCAGCGTCAGCAAGATCTTCGGCCTGATCATGACTCTGCTCGGCGCCGGTGCTGGCGGGCTGCTGATCGTGCGTTTCGGCATCATGCCGATCCTGTTCATCGGCGGCGTGGCATCGGCGGCGACCAACATCCTGTTCCTGATGCTGGCCGATATGGGGCCGAACCTGGAAATGCTGGTGGTGACTATTTCGCTGGATAACTTCAGCTCAGGCATGGCCACTTCGGCGTTCGTCGCCTACCTGTCCAGCCTGACCAATTTGAAGTTCTCGGCAACCCAGTACGCGCTGCTCAGCTCGATCATGCTGCTGTTGCCGCGCTTGATTGGTGGTTACTCAGGGGTGATGGTGGAGAAGTTCGGCTATCACGACTTCTTCCTGATCACTGCACTGCTGGGGGTGCCGACCTTGATCCTGATCGCCCTGCAGTGGCGTCAGGAGGCTGGGCGCGGCAAGCCGGCCCCTGTCGAGAACACCGCTACCGAGCAGCCTTGAGTTCAGCGCTGGTAGTTCTGGCCTCTTCGCGGGCAAGCCCGCTCCCACAGGCACAGCGCAAAGCTTGCGGGCTGCGCAGGTAGTTCGGGCCTCTTCGCGGGCAAGCCCGCTCCCACAGACACAGCGCAAAGCTTGCGGGCTGCGCTGGTAGTTCGGGCCTCTTCGCGGGCAAGCCCGCTCCCACAGGCACAGCGCAAAGCTTGAGGGCTGCGCTGGTAGTTCGGGCCTCTTCGCGGGCAAGCCCGCTCACACAGGCACAGCGCAAAGCTTGAGGGCTGCGCTGGTAGTTCGGGCCTCTTCGCGGGCAAGCCCGCTCCCACAGGCACAGCGCAAAGCTTGAGGCTGCGCTGGTAGTTCGGGCCTCTTCGCGGGCAAGCCCGCTCCCACAGACCCCGCGCAAAGCTTGAGGGCTGCGCTGGTAGTTGTGGCCTGCGCGGGCAAAGCCCGCACCCACAGGCACAGCGCAAAGCTTGAGGGCTGCGCTGTAACTGTGGGAGCGGGCTTGCCCGCGAAGAGGGCCACACCGATCTCGAATTACGGCGCGACCGCACCTTCCCCCGACTGGCCGCCCACCACAAACCACAATGGCCACAGTGCCAACGCCCCCGCCACACCCGCCGCCAAGGCAAAATGCAACAGGCTCGCGCCCGCTCCGATCATCGCCAGCACCGCGCCACCCAGCCCCAGCAGGGCAATGGTGATCATGCCGAGCATGGCTGACACCAGGCCTTTGCTCTGCTCGCTGGAGAACAAGGTCATGCGGTACAGCACCGCGTTGGCCACGCCCAGGCCCAGGGCATACAGCGACATTCCCGCCACTACACTGGTCACCGACGGCCACAGCCAAGTAGCCAGGACCATCAGCGCCAAGCCAGCCAGGTACGGCAGCAGCGCTCCGCGTACCAGGCTCGGCAGCGGATAGCGATCAGCAATGCGGTTGATGATCAGGTTGCCCATGATCAGCCCACCGAACACCGGCAACTGCCACAGGGCGTATGCCATGGTGCTCAGGCCTTCATCGTGAATCAGCAGCACCGGCGACAAGCCAATCCAGCCAATCAGCGGCAGACCCACCAGACCCAATGCCGCACTGCCCGCAACGAAGCGGCGGTTACCCAGCAACTGGCCATAGCCTGCCAACAACGGCAACAGGTGGATCGGTGTGTACGGCAGGCGCGAGCCATCGCGGCGCTCGACCCCAAGGGTTTCCGGCATCAACTTGTACAGCAGCAGCCAGGTCAGCACCGCGCCCACCGCAAAGGCCAGGAACAGCCAGCGCCAGTCCAGCCATTGCAGCATCAAGGTACCAACCAACGGCCCCAGCAGCGGCGAGAGCAAGGCGATGTTGGCCAGCAGGGCCATCATGCGCACCGCATCGGCCTCACTGAACGCCTCGTTGAGCGCCGGGTAACTGACCGTGACCACGAAACCCAAGCCGATGCCCTGCAGCAGGCGCAGCAGGTTGAACACGCCGATGTCATGCACCCAATAGGTCGCCAGGCAAGCTGCGCCGAAGATCAGGCAACCACTGAGCAGCAGTGGACGCCGGCCGTAGCGGTCAGCGAGCGGACCGATCAGCCATTGCAGGACCACCCCGCCCAGCAGGTACAGGTTCAAGGCGTGGGGGATGAACTCGGGGCTGGCGTTGAGTTCATCGACCACCACCGGCATGGCGGGCATGACGGCGTCGCTGGCAAGGTAGGTGAGCAGCTCGAACAGGGCCAAGGTCAGGCCGAACAGCAAGGCTCGCCTGGGGGTGATATACAGCAGTGGTTTCATGGCAGGGATCAACGGGGTACGAAGAAAGGTCAGGATATATGCCAGAAAAGGCGGGGCCTGGCTGTGAACAATTGTAAGGGCGCAGAAATGAAAACGTGGGAGCGGGCTTGCCCCGCGAATTGCGCCAGTCATTGCAACGATATCGTGCGATGACGCGTATTCGCGGAGCAAGCCCGCTCCCACGAGCTTTAAGGGTTTACTCGGTGGCCGCTTCCTGCACCACACGGATCACTCGCTGCGGGAACGGAATGTCGATCCCTTCGGCGCGCAGACGATCACGTGCATGCTCGTTGAGCATGAACATCACGTCCCAGTAGTCGGCGGTCTTGGTCCAGATACGCAGGGATACCGTGATCGAACTGTCGCCCAAAGTGGAAATCACGGCCTGCGGCGCCGGGTCCTGCAACACCCGTGGATCCTGGGCGAGCTCCAGCAGCACGTTACGGGCTTTTTGCAGGTCCGCGTCGTAATCGACACCGACATCGAACACGACCTTGCGCGTCGGCTGGCGGTTGGTGTTGGTGATGATGCCGTTGGACAGGCTGCCGTTGGGCATGATCACGGTCTTGTTGTCACCGGTACGCAGCACGGTGTGGAAGATCTGGATGCTGTCGACCGTACCGCTGACGCCTTGCGCCTCGATCCAGTCGCCAATGCGGAACGGTCGGAACAGCAGGATCAGCACGCCACCGGCGAAGTTCGCCAGGCTGCCCTGCAAGGCCAAACCGATCGCCAGGCCCGCCGCACCGATGGCAGCCACGAACGAGGTGGTTTCGATGCCGATCATCGACGCCACGCTGACCAGCAGCAGCACTTTCAGGACGATGTTGGCCAGGGTGCTGATAAACCCCTGCAAGGCCAGGTCGGCGTTGCGCAGGCCCACCAGTTTGCCCAGGCGGGCACTGAGCTTGTTGGTAATCCACCAGCCGATGGCCAGGGTCAGCAACGCCAGCAGCAGACGGCTGCCGTATTCCATGATCAAGGGAAGCCAGGTCTGCGATTGGCGGACCAGCTGATCGACCTCAGCGTTCAAATCCATATTTATCTCCTGATGCCGAACGGCACGTACACAGTAAAGCAGGCCGCAGGATTTCAGCGGCCGCGGACCCGATGGACATCATTGAGCCAGCGTTGTTCCGGGCCGCTGTGCGATCAGTCGCGGAAGTTGTTGAACTGCAGCGGCATGTCGAATTCCTTGGCGCGCAGGGCAGCAATGGCCTCTTGCAGATCATCGCGTTTCTTGCCGGTAACTCGGACCTGCTCACCCTGGATGGCGGCCTGGACCTTGAGCTTGGCATCCTTGATGTGGGCGACGATCTTCTTCGCCAGCTCTTTATCGATGCCTTCGCGGAACTTGGCTTCTTGCTTCATTTCCTTGCCCGAGGCGTAGGCATCCTTGGTTTCCAGGCACTTGACGTCGATCTTGCGCTTGACCAGGGCACCGCGCAGGATCTCGATCATGGCTTCAAGCTGGAACTCGGCCTCGGCGGTCAACAGAACGGTCTGCTCCTTGTCCTTGAATTCGAAGCTACCCTTACCTTTCAGGTCGTAGCGACGATCCAGTTCCTTGATGGCGTTGTCGACAGCGTTCTGCACTTCGTGCTTGTCCAGTTCCGATACCACGTCGAACGAAGGCATGGTTGTTCTCCAAAAATAAAGACGCGCTCGGCATGAAGATGGAGCACGCAGGGTTTGATGGTTAAAATGCGGGACACATTATAACGGGTTGCGAAACGCAGATGAGCAGCACCTGGCATATTCTCGGCGCCGGTAGCCTGGGCAGCCTTTGGGCGTGCCGCTTGGCTCGCGCTGGCAAGGCGGTACGGCTGATCCTGCGCGATCAGCGGCGGCTGGCATCGTATCAGGCCGCTGGTGGCCTGACCCTGGTCGAACAGGATCACCCCGCGCACTTCGCCATCCCGGCCGAAACCGATGACTTCGGTGGCCCGATCCACCGCTTATTGGTGGCCTGTAAAGCCTATGACGCCGCGCCTGCCGTCGCCCGCCTGGCGCCGCGGCTGGCCGAAGGTGCCGAACTGGTCCTGCTGCAGAACGGCCTGGGTAGCCAGGATGAAGTCGCCGAGCAGGTGCCCCACGCGCGCTGCATCTTTGCCTCCAGCACCGAAGGCGCGTTTCGTGAAGAAGACTGGCGGGTGCGTTTTGCCGGCCACGGTTTCAATTGGCTGGGCGACCCACTCAACCCCGCGGCGCCCGAGTGGTTCGACGATCTGCACGACGCCGGTATCCCTGCCGAGTGGAGCGTGGATATCCTCACCCGACTGTGGCGCAAACTGGCGCTGAACTGCGCGATCAACCCTCTGACGGTACTGCACGAGTGCCAGAACGGTGGCCTGCTGGGACACCTGGGCGAAGTCAGCGCGCTGTGCGAGGAGTTGGCCGAGTTGCTGCGCCGCTGTGGCCAACCCAAGGCCGCTGAAGAACTGGGCGAAGAGGTCGAACGGGTGATCCTGGCCACTGCAGCCAACTATTCTTCCATGTATCAGGACGTACGCAACGAACGCCGTACCGAGGTGCACTACCTGCTTGGCCACGCCTGTCGCAGCGCTGCCCGCCATGGCCTGCACCTAGCGCAGCTGGAACACCTGCGTCAGCGCCTGGTCGAAAACCTGCAAGCCCGCGGCCTGCCTAGCGACTGACAGCGCCCCTTCAACTGGATACGGACACTGCCTTGCCCATGAACCTGCGCCAACGGCTGGACAACCTCCCGGTCGGGCAGAAACTGCTGGCCGCCCTGCTGGTGCTGCTGGTAACCATCCTGTTGGTGGCCAACCTGACGTTCATCAGCGCCGCGTACTGGATTACCCAGGAAAGCATGGCGCCACAAGCCTTGCAGACCATCGGCCGGCTGGTATCCAACCCGCAACTGTCAGCCCGCGCCGGCGATTCGCCAGAGGCCGCAACTGAACTGCTCAAGGAGCTCGATAGCTACTCGCCGCTGCGCGCCGCCGCCATCTATGGCAGCGACGGACGCATGCTGGCGCAGTTGCAGCATGGCGAGCCACTGGCCTTGCCCAAGCGCTACCGCAATGTCGATGGCTGGCGGCTGATGGAGTTTCGCAGCAGCCAGTTGATCCGCCTGCCGCGCGCCGCCAACCCACCCGCGCACCTGTTGCTGGTCGCCAGCAGCGAACTGCCGACCGCCTTCTACACCGGCACCCTGAGCGCAAGTATCGCAATCCTGATCTTCAGCATTCTGCTCTGGCTGGTGATCGCCCGGCAGATCAAGCGCCTGATCACCCAGCCGATCAACCAGCTCGAAGAACTCAGCCGCCAGGTAACCCGTGAAGAGAGCTATGCCCTGCGTGCCGAGCGCGGCAACGACGATGAGATCGGCAGCCTGGCCAACGCCTTCAACACCATGCTTTCGCGCATCGAGGCCCGTGAGCAGCAACTCAAACGCACCCGTGACGAGTTCCAGAGCGCCTACGACCAGGCCCAGGGCCTGGCCGAGGAAACCCGCCACACCAACCGCAAGCTGGAGCTTGAGGTCCAGGTACGCAGCAAGATCGAGAAGAAACTCACCGGCTTTCAGAACTACCTCAACAGCATCATCGACTCGATGCCCTCGGCGCTTATCGCGCTAGACGAACAGCTCTACGTCACCCAGTGGAACCACGAAGCCACGGTGCTCTCCGGCACGCCGCTGGATGAGGCGTTGAACCAGCCGATCTTTATCGCCTTCGAGCCGCTCAAGCCATTTTTGCCGCAGCTTAAAGAGAGTGTCGAGAAGCACCGGGTAGCGAAGATCGAACGGGTCACCTGGCCCAAGGATGACGAGCCGCGCCACTACGCCCTGACTTTCTACCCGTTGATGGGCGGCGGCGGGCGTGGCGTGGTGATCCGCATCGATGACATCACCCAGCGCCTGTCGCTGGAAGAGATGATGGTGCAGTCGGAGAAGATGCTCTCTGTGGGCGGCCTGGCCGCTGGCATGGCCCACGAGATCAACAACCCACTCGGCGCGATCCTGCACAACGTGCAGAACATTCGTCGGCGTCTGTCGCCAGAGCTGCCACGCAACCAGGAGCAGGCCGAAGAGCTGGGCATCGACTTGCCGGTGGTCAACCGCTACCTGGAGAGCCGCGAAGTGCCGCAACTGCTCGACGGCATCCAGCAAGCGGGGGCACGGGCGGCGAAGATCGTCACCCACATGCTCAGCTTCAGCCGGCGCAGCAATCGCCAGTTGGCCCCGTGCGACCTGCCGGCGTTGATCGATCAGGCGGTGGAGATTGCTGGCAACGACTTCGACCTGGCCATCGGTTTCGACTTCAAGGGCCAGGCCATCGTCCGCCAGTTCGATGCCAAACTGGGGCCGGTGCCGTGCACCGCCAACGAGCTGGAGCAGGTACTGCTGAACTTGCTGAAAAACGCCGCCCAGGCCATCCACCTGCGCCCGCAGCCCTGCGAGCCAGGGCGCATCACCCTGCGTACTCGGCTCAATCCGCCGTGGGCGGAGATCCAGGTCGAGGACAACGGCATCGGCATGCCCGAAGCGGTGCGCAAACGCACCTTCGAGCCATTCTTCACCACCAAGGAGATCGGCCAGGGCACAGGGCTGGGCCTATCGGTCTCGTATTTCATCATCACCAACAACCACAAGGGGCAGATGGAGGTGCACTCCACCCCAGGCCAGGGAACGTGCTTTACCCTGCGCCTGCCCCTTGGCCAGCCCGCGCCGACCGCGGCGGGCAACACGGAGGCATGACACATGGGCTATCGCCTGTCGAAGATCTACACCCGCACCGGCGACAAGGGCGAGACCGGGCTTGGCGACGGCCGCCGGGTACCCAAGGATCACCCACGGATCGAGGCGATTGGCGAGGTGGATAGCCTCAACAGTCAGCTGGGGCTGCTGCTGGCAGGTCTGAGCGAGGCAGGGCTGGATGAGCTGAGCGAGGTGCTGGCGCCGTGTCAGCATCGCCTGTTCGATCTCGGTGGGGAGCTGGCGATGCCCAGTTATCAAGCGTTGAACCAAGCGGAGGTGGAGCGGCTGGAGGCGGCTATCGATCTGTGGAACGAGGAGCTCGGGCCGCTGAAGAACTTCATTCTGCCCAGTGGATCGGCATTGGTGGCACAGGCGCATGTTTGCCGTAGCCAGGCGCGCAGTGCCGAGCGGCGCTGTCAGCAGCTCAATGCGCTGGAGCCGCTGGCCGGAGTGGGCTTGGCGTATATCAATCGGCTTTCGGATTTGCTGTTTGTCGCGGCGCGGATCATTGGCCGGCGCCAGGGGCTGGCGGAGGTTTTGTGGCAGGCAGCTACAAAACCTTGAGGCTGGAATTGCTGGGGCTGCTTTGCAGCCCCTTGCAGTGGCGACTCAAACCTCAGGCCAAAACGCCCGAATCCCCGCCACACCTTGCGCCCCCATCTGCCAGGCACGCTCACGCTGTTCGGCGCCCACACCGCCAAGCAAGAACACCGGCCGGCTAACCCCCTCGATCAACCGCCCTGCCTGCTCCCAGCCCAACGGCAGCGCTTCTGGATGGGTCTGGGTCGCCTGTACCGGCGACAAGGTGACGAAATCCACGCCCATCTGCTCAGCCAGGGCCAACTCTTGCGCCGAATGGCACGACGCCGCCAACCAGCGGTTCTCCGGGAACGGGCGCCCTTTGGCGGCATACTTACGCAACTGCGCAGCGGTCAGGTGCCAGCCCGCGGCGGGGAAGTCACCCAACCATTCCAGCGGCCCCTTGAGCATCAACTGCGCCTTGCCGGCACACAGCCCGACCGCATCCACTGCCACGTCGCGGTACTTGGGGTCGTACATATCCGGTGCGCGCAGCTGGATCAACTTGATCCCGCTTGCCACGGCCTTCTGGATACCGCGCAACAGCTGCGGCACCTCGAGCCCATCGGGGGTGATCAGGTACTGATCAGGCAAACGCGCAGCCGCGACGATCGGCTTGTTCGCCTCAGGAAATTCATACTGGCCCAGATCACGCGGCGCAACCCACTCCAGCGGCTGGCCCTCGACGCCATGCGGCTCGCCCGTGAAGGCATCGACTTCACGCACATCCAGCAACACCTGCTTGTCCGGGTAATCGTGGCTGATCTTGATCAGCGGCCGCGAGCGGCTCACGTCGATACCGAGCTCCTCGCGCAGCTCTCGGCCCAGAGCCGCTTCGACGCCCTCACCCTCCTCCACCTTGCCGCCGGGGAATTCCCACAAGCCGCCCTGGTGCTGGGTGTCGGCGCGGCGCGCAATCAGAATGCGCCCATCAGCGCCACGGATGACTGCCGCTACTACATGAATCCGTTTCACCCTTCACGCTCCGCCAAGCCTGCTTGCTGCCAGGCCTGGAAGGCCGGCCATTGATAGATGGTCTCGATGTAGCTGGCCGCTTCGGCCGGCACTTCCACCCGATAGGTACGCAGGCGTACGGCTACAGGGGCGAAGAACGCGTCGGCCAGGCTTGGCTTGCCGAACAGGAACGGGCCGCTTTCCTTGGCCGCCAGGCGGCATTCGGACCACAGCGCGACGATGCGGTCGATGTCCACCTGCACGTCCAAGGGCACGTTTTCCAGCGCCTGGTCCCGCGACAGGTCGAACGGCATCGCCCCGCGCAGGGCGAAAAAGCCGCTGTGCATCTGCGCGCAGGCCGAGCGCGCCTGGGCACGCGCGACAGTGTCGGCTGGCCACAGTTGAGCGTGAGGATGACGCTCGGCCAGGTACTCGCCAATCGCCAGCGAGTCGGCGATGACGCCGTGCTCGGTCTTGAGCAGGGGCACCTTGCCAGACGCAGAAAACGCCAGGATACGCGTGCGGGTATCGGGTTGGTTGAGTTTGATCAGGGTTTCTTCGTAGGGCACACCGGCCAGTTCCAGGGCCAGGGCGCCACGCAGCGACCAGGAGGAGTACAACTTGTCGCCGATGATCAGGTGGTAACTCATGGTTCGGCTCCATCTAAGTGGCTGAAGTGCCTTGGGGCCGCAGAGCGGCCCCAAGGATCAGCAGATCAGGTGCGATACTCAGCGTTGATCTTGACGTACTCGTGGGACAGGTCGGTCGTCCAGATGGTTTCGCTGCACTGCCCACGACCCAGCTCGATCCGAATGGTGATTTCCTCCTGGGCCATCACCTTGGAGCCTTGCTCTTCGGTGTAGCTTGGGCTACGGCCACCTTTGCTGGCGATGCACACTTCGCCGAGGAACACGTCGATCAAGCTGACATCCAGTTGCGGCACACCGGCACGGCCAACGGCGGCGAGGATGCGGCCCCAGTTGGGGTCGGAGGCGAACAGGGCGGTCTTGATCAGCGGCGAGTGGGCCACCGCGTAACCAACGTCCAGGCACTCCTGATGATTGCCACCACCGTTGACCTCCACGGTGACGAACTTGGTAGCGCCTTCACCGTCACGCACGATGGCCTGGGCGACTTCCATGCAGACTTCGAATACCGCCTGCTTCAGCGCCTCGAACAGCGCGCCTTTGGCTTCGCTGATCTCGGGCACATCGGCCTTGCCGGTGGCAATCAGCATGCAGCAGTCGTTGGTCGAGGTGTCGCCATCGATGGTGATGCGGTTGAACGACTTGTTGGCACCGTCGAGCATCAGGTCCTTGAGCACCGCTGGGGCGACCTTGGCGTCGGTGGCGATGTAGCCGAGCATGGTGGCCATGTTCGGGCGAATCATGCCGGCGCCTTTGCTGATGCCGGTAACGGTGATGGTCTGGCCTTCGAACTGGAACTGACGGCTAGCACCCTTGGGCAGGGTGTCGGTGGTCATGATGCCGGTGGCGGCTTCGGCCCAGTTGTTTTCCGACAGGTTGTCCAGGGCGGCCTGCAGCGCGCCTTCGATTTTCTCGACCGGCAGCGGCTCACCGATCACGCCGGTGGAGAACGGCAGTACCGACTGGGCGTCGACACCGGCCAGCTCAGCCAGCTTGGCGCAGGTTCGCTCAGCGGCGGCCAGGCCAGGGGCGCCGGTACCGGCGTTGGCATTGCCGGTGTTGGTCAGCAAGTAGCGTACAGTGCCCTGCACGCGCTGCTTGGAGAGGATCACCGGGGCGGCGCAGAAGGCATTGAGGGTGAATACGCCGGCAACGCTGGAGCCTTCGGCGCAGCGCATCACTACCACGTCCTTGCGCCCAGGGCGCTTGATGCCCGCCGAAGCGATGCCGAGTTCAAACCCCGGAACCGGGTGCAGGGTGGGCAAAGGACCAAGACCAACAGCCATGAATGCGCTCCTAGAAAATATGTGCCGCACAAGATACGGCCAGGCGTGAGAGGGAACAACGCCGCGAAGGTCGAAACCGTTCGCGGCGCAGTGTTTCAGTTGTCAGGGTGACGCGGGAACAGCTCGATCACTCGATCTGGCCGTGGCAATGCTTGAACTTCTTGCCCGAACCACACCAGCACGGCTCGTTGCGGCCCAGTTTCAGGTCATTGCGCACCGGCGCTGCGGCGACGGCGACTTCCGCGCCCTCCTCGCTGTGCTGCTCGCTTTCCAGGCCAGGCGCGGGGGCGTGCTGGAACTGCATGCGCTGGGCCAGCTCTTCGGCTTCGCGACGCAGACGGGCTTCTTCTTCGATCGGATCTTCGCGGCGTACCTGAACGTGCGAGAGCACGCGGATGGTGTCGCGCTTGATCGACTCCAGCAGCTCTTGGAACAAGGTGAAGGATTCGCGCTTGTACTCCTGCTTGGGGTTCTTCTGCGCATAACCGCGCAGGTGGATACCGTGACGCAGGTGGTCCATGGTCGACAGGTGGTCTTTCCACAGGTCGTCCAGCACGCGCAGCAGGATCTGCTTCTCGAAGGTGCGCAGGGCGTCTTCGCCGGCCTGGTCTTCCTTCTCGTTGTAGGCGCTGGTGATCTCGTTCAGCAGCTTCTCGCGCAGGGTCTCTTCGTAGAGGTGGTCGTCCTCGTCCAGCCACTGCTGGATCGGCAGCTTGATGCCGAAATCGCTCGACAGCGACGCCTCAAGACCGGCCACGTCCCACTGCTCTGGCAGCGATTGCGGCGGAATGTGCTGGCTGATGGTGGCATCGAGCACTTCCTGGCGGAACTCGGCGATGGTGTCGCCGATGTTCTGCGCAGCCAGCAGGCTGTTGCGCATGTGGTAGATGACTTTACGCTGTTCGTTGGCCACGTCGTCGTATTCGAGCAACTGCTTACGAATATCGAAGTTGCGCCCTTCGACCTTGCGCTGAGCCTTCTCGATGGCGTTGGTGACCATGCGGTGCTCGATGGCCTCGCCGGACTGCATGCCCAGCGCCTTCATGAAGTTCTTCACCCGGTCGGAGGCGAAGATGCGCATCAGGCTGTCTTCCAGCGACAGGTAGAAGCGGCTGGAACCTGGGTCGCCCTGACGACCGGAGCGGCCGCGCAGCTGGTTATCGATACGACGCGATTCGTGGCGCTCGGAGGCGATCACGTGCAAGCCGCCGGCCTCGATCACTTGCTGGTGGCGCTTCTGCCAGTCCGCCTTGATCTGGGCGATCTGCTCGGCGGTGGGGTTTTCCAGGGCGGCTACTTCAGCCTCCCAGTTACCGCCCAGGAGGATGTCGGTACCACGGCCGGCCATGTTGGTGGCGATGGTCAGCGCGCCCGGTGCACCGGCCTGGGCGATGATCTCGGCTTCTTTTTCGTGGTACTTGGCGTTGAGCACCTTGTGATCGATGCCTTCCTGCTTGAGCAGGTTGGACATGTGCTCGGAGGTCTCGATGGTCGCCGTACCGACCAGCACCGGACGGCCGCTGGCCATGCTTTCCTTGATGTCGGCGATGATCGCCTGGTACTTCTCTTCGGCGGTCAGGTACACCAGGTCGTTGAAGTCTTTACGCGCCAACGGCTTGTTCGGCGGAATGACCATCACGTTGAGGGCGTAGATCTGGGCGAACTCGAACGCTTCGGTGTCGGCGGTACCGGTCATGCCGGACAGCTTGGTGTACAGACGGAAGTAGTTCTGGAAGGTGGTCGAGGCCAGGGTCTGGCTCTCGGCCTGGATGTTGAGGTTTTCCTTCGCCTCGATGGCCTGGTGCAGGCCCTCGGACAGGCGACGACCCGGCATGGTCCGGCCGGTGTGTTCATCGATCAGCAGGACCTGGCCGTCCTGGACGATGTACTCGACGTTGCGGTGGAACAGCTTGTGCGCGCGCAAGCCGGCGTAAACGTGGGTTAGCAGGCCCAGGTTGTGTGCCGAATAGAGGCTCTCGCCTTCTGCCAGCAGACCGGCTTGGGTGAGCATCTCTTCGATGAACTGGTGACCGGCTTCGTTGAGCTCGACCTGGCGGCTCTTCTCGTCGATCGAGTAGTGGCCTTCCTGGGTGACCTGGCCTTCGACTTCTTCGATGTGCTGGGTCAGGCGCGGGATCAGGCGGTTGATCTCGATGTACAGCTTGGAGCTGTCTTCGGCCTGGCCGGAGATGATCAGCGGGGTGCGCGCTTCGTCGATGAGGATCGAGTCGACTTCGTCGATGACCGCGAAGTTCAGCTCACGCTGGAACTTCTCGTCGACGCTGAAGGCCATGTTGTCGCGCAGGTAGTCGAAACCGAATTCGTTGTTGGTGCCGTAGGTGATGTCGGCAGCATAGGCGGCACGCTTCTCTTCCGGCGGCTGGAAGGCCGAGACGATGCCCACCGACAAGCCGAGGAATTCGTACAACGGACGCATCCAGTTGGCGTCGCGGCGAGCCAGGTAATCGTTGACCGTGACCACGTGCACGCCCTTGCCGGACAATGCGTTGAGGTAGACGGCCAGGGTACCGACCAAGGTCTTGCCTTCACCGGTGCGCATTTCTGCGATCATGCCTTCGTGCAAGGTCATGCCGCCGATCAGCTGCACATCGAAGTGACGCATGCCCATCACGCGCTTACCGGCCTCACGGGCCACAGCGAAGGCTTCTGGCAGCAATTGGTCGAGGGTTTCGCCTTTGGCCAGGCGCTCTTTGAACTCTGCGGTCTTGCCACGCAGCTGCTCATCGGAGAGGGCCAACATTTTCTCTTCGAAGGCATTGACGGTGCTGACCGTCTTGAGCAGGCGTTTGATCTCGCGCTCGTTCTTGCTTCCAAAAAGTTTCTTTAACAAAGGCGCAAACATATCGGCAGGATCTTCCACACTTAGGGATGGAGGGCGGCCCCATGAGTCGCCCGAGCAGCCCTTGGGCCGCATGCGAACGAGCATTCTACCCGGAAACGATGGTGAGGAAAGTGGTGGATTTCCACGATGCTGGCACAGCGCTAGGGCGGGGACGTTTCTAACATAGGGACTTTTTTTGCAAGTTCAAGGTGTAGCGAAGATGAAACGTATTGAGAATGACTCTTACGCGACGCCATGAGTTCCGCCGTCTTCGCGCGACTATTGTCAACAACACAGAGCAGCCTATGCAAAACCCACCTTCTGTTACCATGGCGATTCTGTAACTTCCTGCGAATCCTCATGGCCTATAAACCTTCGCCCGCCCGGCCGCCGGCCGCGCTCCTGCGCGAAGCCCGGCCGCTGCGCTTACTGCTCAACCAGGCCGAACGCCTGGAGCACCTGCAGCGATTGCTCGAAAGCCAGTTGCAACCGGCCGCCCGCGCCCACTGTCATGTGGCGTCCTGGCGGGATGGCGTGTTGCTGCTGGTGGTGACAGATGGCCACTGGGCCACGCGCCTGCGCTATCAGCAGAAGCGCCTGCAGCGTCAGTTGCTGGCCCTGGAAGCCTTTGGCAACTTGCAGCGGATTCATTTCAGGGTGCAACCCCCGGTGACGCCGGCTAAACGCAGTGGGCATGCACCAGAGCTGTCGAGCAATGCGGCCGAGAGCCTGCGCGATACCGCCGAGGGCATCAGCGATCCCAACCTGCGGGCGGCGCTGGAGCGCTTGGCCAGTCACGCGCAGCCAAAGGATAAGCGCTGAGGCTACGAGGTGCGTGGCGTGAGTTTGCTAGCGCTCATAAAAAAGGCCACCCGAAGGTGGCCTCAATGAACTAGAGAGTGTTCGAACTTACACGGCCGCAACAGGGCGCATATAAGAGATCGGTGCCGTGCTGGCATCTTCGAAAATGACCACTTCCCAGGCATCAGTTTCAGCGATCAGCTTGCGCAGCAACTGATTGTTCAGTGCGTGTCCGGACTTGAAGCCCTTGAACTCGCCAATCAGGCTGTTGCCCAGCAGATACAGGTCACCAATGGCGTCGAGGATCTTGTGTTTGACGAATTCGTCTTCGTAGCGAAGGCCGTCTTCGTTAAGCACGCCGGTCTCATCGACAACAATGGCGTTCTCGACACTGCCGCCCAACGCGAGGTTGTGCTTGCGCAGGTACTCGATGTCGCGCATGAACCCGAAGGTCCGGGCGCGGCTGACTTCCTTCACGAACGAGGTGCTGGAGAAGTCGACGCTTGCGCTCTGGGTCCGGCCGCTGACGACCGGGTGATCGAAGTCGATCTCAAAGCTCACCTTGAACCCTTCGAAAGGCAGGAAAGTAGCGCGCTTGTCGCCATCTTCCACTGTCACTTCACGCAGGATGCGGATGAACTTCTTGGGCGCGTCCTGTTCTTCCAGGCCGGCCGATTGAATCAGGAATACGAAAGGTCCGGCGCTACCATCCATGATCGGCACTTCCGAGGCGGAGAGCTCGACGTAGGCGTTATCGATGCCCAGGCCCGCCATAGCGGAGAGCAGGTGCTCGACCGTATCGACCTTGACGTCACCGTTGACCAACGTCGTCGACATGGTTGTCTCGCCGACGTTGGCCGCGCGAGCCGGGATCTCGACCACAGGGTCAAGGTCGGCGCGGCGGAAGACGATGCCGGTATCCACAGGCGCAGGCTTGAGGGTCAGGTAGACCTTCTCACCGGAGTGCAGGCCGACGCCCGTAGCACGGATAATATTCTTCAGGGTGCGTTGTTTAATCATGGCATTGGCCGCTTCAGCGCAAATTGCGAACTGGTATCAACAAAGGCTGGGGATAATAACAGACCCGACCTTTGCTGAATACCAATCACCTTTATACCCCTGATAAATTCCATCAATCAGCCTGACGACGCAGGAAAGCTGGGATGTCCAGATAGTCCAAGTCATCCTGAGGATTGAGTTTAGCGGCTGCTGCGGCGCCCGCATGCGCTTGGTTGCGCATCACGGTCGGACGCTCCAGGTCACGGTAGTTGACCGCTGGCTGCTCCTGACGAGCCGGGGCTGGGTTAGAAGCCTCGTACGCCTGTTGAGCGGTCTGCAGGGTGTTGTCGACGACCTTGACCGGCTTCTCGATGCGCGCACCCAGGCCAGTGGCCACTACGGTTACGTGCAGCTCGTCGCGCATGTCTGGGTCGATCACGGTGCCGACCTTGACCATCGCGTGGTCGGAGGCGAAGGCTTCGATGATGCTACCGACGTCGGAGTACTCGCCCAGGGACAGGTCGGGACCGGCGGTGATGTTCACCAGGATACCGCGAGCGCCCTGCAGGTTGACGTCTTCGAGCAGCGGGTTGCGGATTGCAGCCTCGGTGGCCTCACGAGCACGGTTCGGACCGCTGGCGCAGCCGGTACCCATCATGGCCATGCCCATCTCGCCCATCACGGTACGCACGTCGGCGAAGTCGACGTTGATCATGCCGGGACGCTTGATGATGTCGGAGATGCCGCGCACTGCGCCGGCCAGAACATCGTCAGCCTTGGCGAATGCCGACAGCAGGCTGGCATCCTTGCCCAGGATGGTCAGCAGCTTCTCGTTGGGGATGGTGATCAGCGAGTCGACGCTCTCAGCCAGCATGCGGATGCCTTCATCGGCGATCTGCATACGTTTGCGGCCCTCGAACGGGAACGGACGGGTCACCACTGCAACGGTGAGGATGCCCATTTCCTTGGCCACTTCGGCGATGATCGGCGCCGCACCGGTACCGGTACCGCCGCCCATGCCGGTGGTGATGAACACCATGTTGGTGCCCTGCAGCACCTCGGCGATGCGCTCACGGTCTTCCAGCGCAGCCTGACGGCCGACTTCTGGATTGGCACCGGCACCCAGACCCTTGGTCACGCCGGTACCCAGTTGCAGGATGGTACGCGCGCCGATGTTTTTCAGCGCTTGAGCATCAGTGTTGGCGCAGATGAATTCCACGCCTTCGATGCTGCTCTTGACCATGTGGTTGACGGCGTTGCCGCCGCCACCGCCGACGCCGATCACTTTGATGACCGGACTTTGCGGGACGTTGTCTACGAGCTCGAACATTTTCCCTCTCCTTACAGTTCTCTAGTTGTCGCGCCTACCACTACTGCTTTGAAACTTAGAAGTTGCCCTGGACCCAACGCTTGAATCGCTCAAGCACTGGAGCCTTCGGTTCATCGCCATAGCTGTTGCTGCTGCTGTTGCTATTACCGGTCAGGATCAAGTCCTCGGACTGCTTGAGCAGACCGTAGGTGAGCAAACCCACGCCGGTGGAATAGATCGGGTTGCGCACTACGTCGCTCAGGCCCCGAACACTGTGCGGTACGCCCAGGCGTACCGGCATGTGGAAGATTTCCTCGGCCAATTCCACGGCCCCTTCCATCTTCGCGGTGCCGCCAGTGAGAACGATGCCGGCAGGCACCAGGTCCTCGTAGCCGCTGCGGCGCAGTTCGGCCTGGATCAGGGTGAACAGCTCGTCGTAACGAGGCTCCACCACTTCAGCCAGGGCCTGGCGCGACAGTTCGCGCGGCGGACGGTCGCCGACGCTTGGCACTTTGATGGTCTCGCCGGCACCGGCCAGTTTGGCCAGGGCGCAGGCGTAGCGAATCTTGATTTCTTCGGCGTACTGGGTGGGGGTACGCAGGGCCATGGCGATGTCGTTGGTAACCTGGTCGCCAGCGATCGGAATTACCGCGGTGTGGCGGATCGCACCCTCGGTGAAGATGGCGATATCCGTGGTACCGCCACCGATGTCGACCAGGCACACGCCCAGTTCTTTCTCGTCATCGGTGAGCACCGAGTAGGCCGAGGCCAACTGCTCAAGGATGATGTCGTCGATTTCCAGGCCGCAGCGGCGTACGCATTTTTCGATGTTCTGCGCCGCGTTGACGGCGCAAGTGACCACGTGGACCTTGGCTTCCAGACGCACGCCAGACATGCCCAGCGGCTCGCGCACGCCTTCCTGGTTGTCGATCACGTAGTCCTGCGGCAGGGTGTGCAGCACGCGCTGGTCCGCCGGGATGGCCACGGCCTGGGCAGCGTCGAGTACCCGCTCAAGGTCGGCAGTGCTGACTTCACGGTCGCGGATGGCGACGATGCCGTGCGAGTTCAGGCTGCGGATGTGATTGCCGGCCACGCCAACGAACGCCGAGTGGATCCGGCAGCCAGCCATCAACTGGGCCTCCTCCACGGCGCGCTGGATCGACTGCACGGTCGACTCGATGTTCACCACCACGCCCTTCTTTAGGCCGCGGGACGGATGAGTACCGATACCGACGATCTCCAGGGTACCGTCTTCGCCGACTTCACCCACCAGCGCCACCACCTTGGAGGTGCCGATGTCCAGCCCGACGATCATTTTGCCGCTATGCGCGTTTGCCATGGTCCTGCCTCTCTCTAATTCTTCGCAACGGCGGGTTGGGCCGTCGTCGGTGCAATCGGTTCCCGCCAGCCAACAGCCAATCCGTTGGCGTAGCGCAGATCAATGCGGGCGATGTTGGTGATCTGCTCTTTGAGTGTCTTGTCGTAAATGGCAATGAAACGGCGCATCTTCTCCACCAGATGGTCGCGCCCCAACAGCAGCTCGATACCGGGACCGGCGCTACCGGCACCGGTGGTCAGGAACCAACTGCCTCGCTCGCGCAGCTCCAGGCGAGCGATGGAAAAGCCCATGGGGCGCAGCATCTGGCTCAATACCTGATATTGCTGCATGACTTGTTGCTGAGCACGCTGCGGCCCGAACAGCTGCGGCAGGTGCTCATAGTTGGCCAGCTCACGCGGGGTGAACGCCTGGCCCTGGTTGTTGAGCAAGGCTTCATCGCCCCAGCGCGCCACCGGCAATTGCTCTTCGAGGCGGATCACCACCTCGTCGGGCCATACCCGGCGTACCTCGGCGTGCGCGATCCACGGCATCTGCTCGAGCTCGGCGCGCATGGCGCTGAGGTCGACGCTGAAGAAACTCGCGGCCACGTAGGGGGCGATTCGCTGCTGCACCGCTTGCTGGCTGATGTAGCTCAGATCACCTTGCACAGCGATCTTGGTAATCGGTCGGTCGGCATAAGGCATCAGGCGCACCGCGCCCTCATAAGCGCCAAAGCCGGCAGCCACCAGCAATACCGGCCACAGCAGGCGCTTGAGGCCACCCAGGCTTGGCCGCGGCAGGCGCGCCGATACGGGCTCGTCGGCCACCAGTCGGCTGGCACCTCGCGGCACCGGCTTGCTACGGCCGGTAACGGGTTGCTGCTGACGTATCATCGCGCCTTGCATGCTTGCTTAACCTCGCGTCACAACGCTTTCGGCCAGGATCGCCAGCACCAATTGCTGGAAGTCCAGACCGGCCGCGCGGGCCGCCATGGGCACCAGGCTATGATCAGTCATGCCCGGTGCGGTGTTGACTTCGAGCAGCCAGAACCGGCCCTGCTCGTCCTGCATCACGTCCAGCCGGCCCCAGCCTTCGATGCCGATGGCATCGCAGGCGCGCGCGGTCAGGTCGATCAGTTCCTGTTCCTTGGCACTGTCCAGGCCGCACGGGATGCGGTACTGGGTGTCATTGGCGATGTACTTGGCGTCGTAGTCGTAGAACACGTGCGGCGTGCCCAGGGCGATCGGCGGCAGCACCTGGCCACGCAATACGGCGATGGTGAATTCCGGGCCGTGGATCCATTGCTCGACCAGGACTTGCGAATCGTACTTGGCGGCGTCTTGCCAGGCGGCGACCAGCTCTTCAACGCTGTTCACCTTGGCCATGCCGATACTTGAGCCTTCATGGGCGGGTTTGACGATCAGCGGGAAGCCCAGTTCCGTACCGGCGGCAACACAATCGTCTTTGCTACCCAACACGGCGTGACGCGGCGTTG
>Ga0213821_1000471_pt1 | contig 24553 bp, 23 predicted proteins | sample MC6MC0909MG_FD_179894 | JGI IMG/M metagenome (GOLD analysis project Ga0213821, IMG submission 179894) | Enriched soil aggregate microbial communities from Iowa State University, Ames, United States - MC6-MC0909-MG | ecosystem: Environmental > Terrestrial > Soil > Unclassified | place: USA: Iowa...
CGCGCCCCCTGTGGGAGCGGGCTTGCCCGCGAAGAGGGTGGAACGTTCATTGCCCTACTGGCAGACCAAGCCGCCCAGGCACGACGCCGTCATCCAGTCAGCGCGACCCCTGTGGGAGCGGGCTTGCCCGCGAAGAGGGTGGAACGTTCATTGCCCTACTGGCAGACCAAGCCGCCCAGGCACGACGCCGTCATCCAGTCAGCGCGACCCCTGTGGGAGCGGGCTTGCCCGCGAAGAGGCCGGAACTTTCACCACCCTACTGGCAGACCAACCTAGAGACCTCGAACAACCCAGATCAAGCATCAAGACCCGCAAGGAGCCCCCATGCCAGCACCGATCGAAGACTACGCCCTGCTGGGCAACTGCCGCAGCGCCGCGCTCGTCAGCCGCGATGGCTCGCTGGACTGGCTGTGCCTGCCGCGCTTCGACGCCCCTGCGGTGTTCGCCGCGCTGCTGGGCAACGAAGAAAACGGCCGCTGGCGCCTGGCTCCCTGCGATCCGGTCGAGCACTCCAGCCGTCGCTACCTGGGCGATACTCTGGTGCTGGAAACCACCTACAGCACCGCCAGCGGTCGCGCCCGGGTGCTCGATTTCATGCCGTTGGACGAAAGCAACGCGCTGATCCGCATCGTCGAAGGCCTCGCCGGCGAAATCAATTTCGAAATGGACCTGGTCCTGCGTTTCGATTACGGCCGCAGTGTGCCCTGGGTAGAAAAACTCGACCCGCTGACCTTGAGCGCCGTCGCCGGCCCCAACCGACTGATCCTGTGCAGCACGGTCACCACCCACGCCCGCGACCACCACACCGTCGCCCGCTTGCGGGTGTGCGCCGGCGAACGGCACAGCTTCAGCCTGCGCCACCAGCCTTCGCACCTGCCGGTGCAGCCCGGATGCGACATCGACAACGCTCTTGAACACACCCTCACCGGATGGCAAACATTCGCTGACCGTTGCCCGGACATCGGCCCCCACACCGCTCAGGTGCGCCGCTCGCTGCTGACCCTCAAGGCCATGACCTACGCGCCTACTGGCGGCATCGTCGCTGCCGTGACCACCTCGCTACCCGAGCGCATCGCTGGCGAGCGCAATTGGGACTATCGCTACTGCTGGCTACGCGACGCCACCATGACCTTGCTCGCTTTCATGAACCTGGGCTACTTCGACGAAGCCCAGGCCTGGCGCGAATGGTTGCTGCGCTCGGTAGCCGGCAACCCCGAGCAGATGCAGATCATGTATGGCCTGGCCGGGGAGCGCGATCTGCAGGAATACACCCTGCCGTGGCTACCCGGCTACGAGCACTCCCAGCCGGTGCGCGTGGGCAATGCAGCGTCGCAGCAGCGCCAGTTGGATATCTACGGCGAAGTGGCCGACGCCATGACCCAGGCGATCAAGGGCGGCTTGCCACGCCACCCACGCAGCGCCGCGATTGCCCGCCTGATCCTGCCGTACGTGGAGCGTATCTGGCGCGAGCCCGATGAAGGCATCTGGGAAGTGCGCGGCGGGCCGCAGCATTTCGTGCATTCCAAGGTCATGGCCTGGGTGGCATTCGATCGTGCTGCGGGGCTGGCCGACACCACCGAGGAGGACCGCGAACGCGGCCGGCATTATCGCCAGGTGGCCGATGAGATCCATCGCGACGTCTGCGCGCGCGGGCTGGATGGCAAGGGTGAGTTCTTCGTGCAGGCGTACGGCTCCAGCGAGCTGGATGCCAGTCTGCTGCAAATCGCCCTGACCGGTTTTTTACCGGCGGACGACCCCCGCTTTCTGCGCACGCTTGAGCAGATCGAAAAACGCCTGCTGAGAAACGAGCTGTTGCTGCGCTACGACAGCGACAGCTGCAGCGATGGACTGACCCCAGGGGAGGGCACCTTCCTGGTCTGTTCGTTCTGGCTGGCCGATGTCTATGTATTACTTGGCCGCCAGGAGCAGGCCCAGGCGCTGTATGAGCGTTTGCTTGGCCTGTGCAATGACGTGGGGTTACTGGCCGAGCAATACGATCCGGCCGGCAAGCGCATGCTGGGCAATTTCCCCCAGGCATTCAGCCATATCGGCATCATCAATACCGCGCTGAATTTGCACCGGGCGCAGTGTCCGGTGCGCGATCGGGCTCGCTGTGGTTGAGCTGCGGGGAGAGGCCACGAGGTGGGGCGCGGTCACTGATGATTGGCGGCCCCAACCGCAGCACTGTCAGTCGCTACCGTTCTTGCAACCAACCCCGCAAGCGCCTGGCGCAGGCCGGGCAAATCGCTGAAACGCCGCTCACGCGTGACGCTACCGCCCTGCATTTCCAGCCACTGAACACTGTCGCGGTCACCGGCGTAGCGTTCGGCGACCTGGCCGTCGCGGTCCAGCAGGATGCGGTAGTTCGCCGAGCGCATGTTTGGCACCAGCACAGCCTGGACCAGCCTCGGCAGCTTTTCGATATCCGCCACGAAGACCACGCCGCGTTGTTCCAGATAACCTTTCGGGGTGTGTTCCACCGCACTGTTTACCAGGCGCGCGCTGGACATGCTGCGGGCAATCATCAGTACACGGGTCTGCCCATCGAGGGTGTAGGGCTGGTCGAACTGGTCAGAGAGCGTCCAGGCATCGCGCACAGGCAAGGCCTGTTCGGCCAGCAGTGGGGGACAGCTCAGGCTGAGGATCAACAATAGCCAGGTCCGCATCGGGCAATGCTCGCGAGTAAGTGTGCTCCTTACCCTAGTCGTGCGCACACGCTAAAGCCAGCCGGCGCATGCTAAGTTACCCGACCTCTCCCTCACCCGAGATGAGGCCCGAACCGGCGGTGGCAAACTCAGCCGACCCCACATGGCCCATAAAAGGAGTTTACCGATGCCATTCCCAGCCCATGAACACACCGCCCTGTTAGCGCTCAAGGGCGTCGGGCCGACCGTCATCGCACGCCTTGAACAAATGGGCATCGACTCGCTGGCGCTACTCAGTCAGGCGAATGTAGGTGACATCCTCGCTCAGGCTTCTGCCGCAGTGGGCTCGACCTGTTGGAAAAACAGCCCGCAAGCGCGGGCGGCGATTACTGCGGCGGTCGAGTTTGCCAGGAGTGCCCAGTCAAGCACAGCCGCCGTCCGCTAGGCAGCGCTGGTACCTGAGATAGTCGTGCGTGCCGGTGCCCGTGCAGATGAACCCCGCCTGCTCATACAGGTACCTGGCGGGGTTATCGGGGCGCACGCTCAAGGCCAGCTGGGTGAACCCCAGGCTCAGTGCATCAGCGCTGTACCTGTCCAGTAGCGCCCGCCCCACGCCGTTTCGCCGGTAGCGCTGCGAGACATGGATAGTGCACAGCTCAGCCGCGCCTTGCTCGGCAGTCCATAGCGCGTAACCGGCGAACTGCTCATCGATGAGCGCGACCGTCAGTCGCTCGAAGTTATCCACCCAGCGCCGTAGATGCCTTTCCAGTTGCAGGCGCCAGGCCGCCTCGTGGGCCGGCTCCCAGCGTTGGATGTAGGCCTGTTCGCCTTGATAGATCGACGGCAGGTCGGTCACCTGCGCGGGTCGTAGTCGAAGGGTCATCCTTGTGCCCTGTAGCTGATGAGCGGAGGTGGGGCGCGACGAGACAGAACGCTCAAGACTTCCCGTCAAGAAACCCGGATAATGCCCGCCATCGTTTTGCTCGAATTATGGTAATCCCGCATGGAAATCAAGGTAAATTTTCTCGATAACCTTCGACTTGAAGCCAAGTTCGATGATTTCACGGTGGTGGCCGATCAACCTATCCGCTACAAGGGCGATGGCTCGGCACCGGGTCCGTTCGACTACTTCCTGGCTTCGTCGGCGCTGTGCGCGGCTTACTTTGTAAAGCTGTACTGCCAGACGCGCAATATCCCTACGGAAAATATTCGCCTTTCGCAGAACAACATCGTCGACCCAGAAAATCGCTACAACCAGATCTTCAAGATCCAGGTCGAGCTGCCGGCCGATATCTCGGAAAAAGACCGCCAGGGCATCCTGCGCTCGATCGATCGCTGCACGGTGAAAAAGGTCGTGCAGACCGGCCCTGAGTTCATCATCGAAGAGGTGGACAACCTCGACGCCGATGCCCAGGCGCTGCTGATGCTCGACAGCGACGCCAAGGCTCGCACCTACATTGCCGGCAAGGACCTGCCACTGGAGCAGACCATTGCCAACATGTCAGCGATTCTCGCCGACCTGGGCATGAAGATCGAAATCGCCTCGTGGCGCAATATCGTGCCTAACGTCTGGTCGCTGCACATTCGTGATGCGCATTCGCCGATGTGCTTCACCAACGGCAAGGGGGCGACCAAGGAAGGCGCGTTAGCCTCGGCCCTGGGCGAGTTCATCGAGCGGCTGAACTGCAACTTCTTCTACAACGATCAGTTCTGGGGCGAAGACATCGCCAATGCGGACTTCGTGCATTACCCCAACGAGCGTTGGTTCAAGCCGGGTCCGAAGGACGCGCTGCCGACGGAAATTCTCGATGAGTACTGCCTTGAAATCTACAACCCCGACGGCGAGCTGCGAGGCTCGCACTTGTACGACACCAACTCTGGCAACAAGGAGCGCGGCATCTGCTCGTTGCCGTTCGTGCGCCAGTCGGACGGTGAGGTGGTGTACTTCCCCTCCAACCTGATCGAAAACCTGTACCTGAGCAACGGCATGAGCGCCGGCAATACCCTGGCCGAAGCGCAGGTGCAGTGCCTGTCGGAAATCTTCGAGCGCGCGGTCAAGCGCGAGATCCTCGAAGGCGAGCTGGCGCTGCCGGATGTGCCGCAGCAGGTGCTGGCCAAGTACCCCGGCATCCTCGCCGGGATCCAGGGCCTGGAAGAGCAAGGCTTCCCGGTATTGGTCAAGGACGCTTCGCTGGGCGGTGAATTCCCGGTCATGTGCGTGACCTTGATGAACCCGCGTACCGGCGGTGTGTTCGCCTCGTTTGGCGCGCACCCAAGCTTTGAAGTGGCGCTTGAGCGCAGCCTCACCGAACTGCTCCAGGGCCGTAGCTTCGAAGGCCTCAACGACCTGCCGCAACCGACCTTCGAAAGCCACGCGCTGACTGAGCCGAACAACTTCGTCGAGCACTTCATCGACTCCAGCGGCGTGGTGTCGTGGCGCTTCTTCAGTGCCAAGGCCGACTTCGAGTTCGTCGAGTGGGATTTCTCCGGCCAGGGCGAGCAGTCCAATGCCGATGAAGCGGCGACCTTGTTCGGCATCCTCGAAGGTATGGGCAAGCAAGTGTACATGGCGGTCTACGACAGCCTTGGCGCCAATGCTTGCCGGATCCTGGTGCCGGACTACTCGGAAATCTACCCGGTAGAAGACCTGATCTGGGACAACACCAACAAGGCCTTGCTGTTCCGCGCCGACATCCTCAACCTGCACCGCCTCGATGACCGCAGCCTGAGGGCGCTGGTCAAGCGTCTGGACAACTGCGAGGTGGACGAGTACACCGCCATCAGCACCTTGATCGGCATCGAGTTCGACGACAACACCGTCTGGGGCCAGTTGACGATCCTGGAGTTGAAACTGCTGATCAGCCTGGCCTTGAGGCGCTTTGAAGTGGCCAAGGAACTGGTGGAGACCTTCTTGCAGTTCAACGACAACACCCTGGAGCGCGGTCTGTTCTATCAGGCGCTGAACGTGGTGCTCGAAGTGCAGTTGGACGATGAGCTGGAGCTGGCCGACTACGAGGTCAACTTCCGTCGCATGTTCGGCAACCCACGGATGGATGCGGTGCTCGGCTCGGTCGACGGCAGCGTGCGCTTCTATGGCTTGACCCCGACCAGCATGAAGCTGGAAGGGCTCGACCGACATTTGCGCCTGGTCGACAGCTACAAGAAGCTGCACAGCGCTCGGGCCAAGGCGGCGCTGTCCTGATAACGGCGTAAACAACAAAAGCACCCGAGGGTGCTTTTGTTGTTTTTTGCAGCTTAGAACGTCCCGCGCTAGAAGAAGCTGCGCTGGGCCTTGAAGGTGAGCATGCCATCGCAGTAGCTGTTGATACCTGTATAAGCTGCGCAGCCGCCCCCACTGAGGTCGGAGTTGCTGTAGATCAGGTTCAGGTCCAGGCCCAGCCACGAGCGCGACAGCTTCAGCGACCAATCGTTGAAGCTGTCGACCTGGCGGCCATCGCCGATGGTGTAGGGCGTGCCGAGGCGGTGATGGGCCAGCTTCACGGTCACCCCGAGATCCAACAGCGGCAGTTGGCCCAGATCGGCGAACAGGGTACCAATGCGGTTGTCGGGGTTGTCATTGAGCGCGCCGCCCAACTTGCTGCCCAACAGTGACAGGCCGCCGTACATCGCGTAGCGGTCACGGCCTGATATCTCGGGGTAGCTGTAATGGATCAGCCCTACCTCGTAGCCCAGGCTGTTGTCGAAGTGGTGCTTGTAGCCCAGGTAGTTATCCAGTTGCAGGGTGGAAGTGGGGGTCAGGCCCATGCTCGGCGCGTACTGGCCGAAGTACCAGCCGCTGGGGTGGGTGAAATCCAGGCCGCCGTGGAACGAGCCGATCGCGCTGGGAGAGATCAGCCCTTGGGCCATGCTGCGCGAAGCGCTGGTGCCCAGTTTGAAATCGAACTCGCCTAGCTGGCGCTGGATGATCTGCGCCTGCAGCGGCGGGCTGAGGAGCAGGGCTGCGCTGAGCAGCAATAGCGGCTTGGTCATCGTTACCGTCCTGGAAAGCCCGGATTTGAGAGGCCGAGGATACCTGTGCCCGCCGGCATGGGGAACCCTTGAACGAGCCTGCTGGTTTTCCCTGTGGGCGATCTGCGGCCTGAGCGTGGGTATATTCGATCAGGCACTAAGCATGTACCCAACTCATCTTGTGTCCCGGGCACAGGCCATTGCCGTTGGCCGGGGATAGGGTTTAGCTAATCGCTGGCCGGGCGCAACCGGCTCGGCCTGAACACTCCAAGACAACAATGGCGCGCTGGCCGCCTCAAGCAAGACGGCCGCGCGGAAAAATCAGGTGCACGCCATGAGCACACCCCTGGATTTGCAAGCATTGAAGGCCCGCCAGCAGGCAGCGTGGGCCAGTGGAGATTACGCGGTCATCGGTACCACGTTGCAGTTGGTCGGCGAGCGGTTGGCCGAAGCCTGCGACCTGCGCTGGGACGAGCAGGTGCTGGATGTCGCCGCCGGCAACGGTAATGCCACCCTGGCGGCTGCACGGCGCGGTTGCCGAGTCACTTCCACCGACTATGTACCCGAGCTGCTCAAACGAGGTGAAGAGCGCGCCCGCGCAGAACACCTTGATGTCGTGTTTCAAACCGCCGATGTTGAGGCTCTGCCGTTCGACAGTGGCGCGTTCGATGCCGTCATTTCGACCTTCGGTGTGATGTTCGCCCCCGATCAGGCGCAGGCGGCCAAAGAGCTTGCCCGTGTTTGCCGCTCGGGCGGCAGGATTGGCCTGGCCAATTGGACCCCACAAGGTTTTATCGGCCAGATGTTCAAGACCCTGGGCCGGCACGTGCCACCGCCTGCCGGTGCGCAACCGCCATCGCGCTGGGGCGATGAAGAGCAGTTGCACCAGCTGTTCGGCGATGCCATCGGCTCAATCAAGGCGAGCCGCCAGCATTTTAATTTTCGCTACCGTTCGCCGGCGCATTTCATCGATGTGTTTCGCACCTGGTACGGCCCGGTGCACAAGGCCTTTGCGTCGCTGGATAGCGCCGCGGCGGGTGCACTGGAAAGCGATTTGACCCAGCTGCTCAATGAGCACAATGGCGCAGGCGATGCGTCGTTGGTGGTGCCCAGTGAATATCTGCAAGTGGTGATCAGCCGCCGCTGAAGGTAAAGCCAGCGCCAGGCGGCGCCTGGGCTGGCGTTATCTGGTGATAGTGACAGGTGTGGGGGACACTCTGGCCTCTTCGCGCCGAACCGCCGCGAAGAGGCCAGAACCCACAACACAAAAATAGAAAATCAATCGTTGGCTTGTGCTTTGGCTTAACTGGGGTTAGTTGCCTGCGCCTTGCGCAAAACTGTTAGCCTTGACGGGTTTCAGTCGCATTGGACAGGCCATGGCCAACCACAAGATCGAAATACGTCGACGTAACGTCGAGAAGATTCTGCAAGCTGCCGAGAAGGTGTTTGCCGAAAAGGGCTTCGGCGCCACTTCGATGGGCGATATCGCCGAGCAGGCCGAACTGCCGCGCTCCAATCTGCATTACTACTTCAGCACCAAGGACGACCTGTATCGAGCGGTGCTGCAGGATCTGCTGGATGTGTGGAAGCAGGACGCCCTGTGCTTCGAGCGCTTCGACGACCCGCGGGTGGTGTTGACCAGTTATATCCGGGCCAAGATGAGCCATTCGCGCTCGCGCTCGCTGGGCTCGAAGATCTGGGCTGAGGAGATGTTGCACGGCGCGCCGCTGCTGGGCGCGAGCCTGGATGACAGCCTGGTGCCCTGGGCGCAGCTCAAGCAAGCGAAGATTCGTCGCTGGGTCGAGGAGGGGCGGATCTTGCCGGTCGAGCCTTCGGCGCTTTTGTACATGATCTGGGCCTCGACCCAGCACTACGCCGACTTTGGTTATCAGGTCGAGCTGCTCAATGGCGGCGAGCCGCTGTCGGATATGGCTTTTGAAAGGGCGGTGCAGACGGTGACCGGCGTTATCCTGCGCGGTATTGGCTTGGAGCCGTGAGCTCATCGCCCGTATAGCCGTATAGGCAGGTTATTGATTTGCCTATACGGCTGGACGACGCTTTATCTGATGCTCTTGGCGAGTTCTATATATTTTTCCATCGCCATCTCCTTGGACATTCCTTTCAAGTCTCCCCAACCTCCTTGTTTGATTTCGATATCGCCCTGTTTTTTGTAATGTCCCAAGTCTACGTTGCCTACCTTGCTCTGGGCATAATCGCCATAGATCGCTTGCTTGTAATGCATCCAGAGTTGGCGTCGTACTGGAATCGGAACTGGCGGTTCAGGAGGTAGAGCAGAGATGCGATTTACTTCGTCATTAAATTGGCGCTCGAGAGTCATTTTGGTGCTCCTGTAGACAGTGGTTAACGCAAGTGCTCAGAGCAGCACTGTTTGGCTTTTTGCACTTGCTTACCGCAGAGCATTAGGTCACTTGGCGAGTTGACGCATTGGCTCTCTACCTACATTGGTTTTGCTGGTTGTGTATGTCTACTGGCAAAAATGTCAGGTGTATGTGCTGAAAGCAGTAAGATTCCAGGTTTCATGCCGATGTCAGGAAGCAATGGATGAATGAAGCACTGATTGAACGAGCTGAGCGCAGTATCCATGACGTGCACCAACTGATTCATACGGTGTTTACCCGACCTGCGGCTGAGACCCGCGAGGTGCTTGAGCAACTGATGGCGGTGTTTGCCGATGACTTCAGCATGGTCACCACGGCTGGGGCGCTGGTGGACCGTACCCAGGTGGGGCAGATGTTCGATCGCGTTGCGGGCACCCGAGTGGGGTTGGAAATGCTGGTCAGCGATGTGCAGGTGGTGTGGCAGGCGGGGAGTGGCGTTGCCTTGAGGTACAAGGAGACGCATCGTTTGCCCGGGGTTGAGCAGGTGCGGTATTCGTTGGTGATCGTGCGGTGCAGCGCACAATCGATTGTTTGGCAGTGTTTGCATGAGACGGCGTTGGGGTGAAAGTACTGGGGCCGCAAAGCGGCCCCGACTATCGCCGAACAAACCGCAACCTAACCGGCCTCACGATACGGATTGCGCGGATCCTGGGTCCAATTCAGATAAGGCTTGCCGGTATCCTGCGCCACCATCTCGATGCAGTCCTCGACCGGGCAGGTGATCTGGCACAGGTTGCAGCCCACGCATTCCTCCTCGATGACGCTGTATTCATGGGTGCCGTCGGCCTTCAGCGCGCTGCCGATCGCCTGGTGCGAGGTGTCTTCGCAGGCAATATGGCAACGCCCGCAGCCAATGCACGCTTGCTGGTCAATCTGGGCAATCACCTTGTAGTTGATGTCCAGGTACTTCCAGTCCGTGGTATGCCCAACCGCCTGGCCACGGAACGCTTCCAGGTTGCGATGACCATGCTGGTCCATCCAGCGCGCCAGCCCGTCCTTCATGTCCTCGACAATCCGAAAGCCATGCAGCATTGCCGCCGTGCACACCTGCACCGCACCGCTGCCCAGCGCGATGAACTCCGCGGCATCGCGCCAGTTACCGATGCCGCCGATGCCGCAGATCGGCAGCCCGCGGGTCTCAGGGTCGCGGGCAATTTCGGCGACCATGTTCAAGGCAATTGGCTTGACCGCCGAACCGCAATAACCGCCATGGGTGCTCTGATCGCCAACGATCGGGTGCGCAACCATGCGCTCGAGATCGACACTGGTGATCGAGTTGATGGTGTTGATCAGCGACACCGCATCGGCGCCACCGCGATGCGCAGCGCGGGCTGACTGGCGAATGTCGGTGATGTTCGGCGTGAGCTTGACGATCACCGGCAGCGAGCAGTAGGTCTTGCACCAGCGGGTGACCATCTCGACATACTCGGGCACCTGGCCGACAGCAGCGCCCATGCCACGCTCGGGCATGCCGTGCGGGCAGCCGAAGTTGAGCTCGATACCATCTGCGCCGGTGGCCTCTACCAGCGGCAGGATGAACTTCCATGACTGCTCTTCGCACGGCACCATCAGCGACACGATCAGCGCGCGGTCGGGCCAGTCCTTCTTGACCTGGGTGATCTCGCGCAGGTTGATCTCCAGCGAGCGGTCGGTAATCAGCTCGATGTTGTTGATGCCCTGCACCGAACGGTTGGCGCCAAAGTGCGCCGAGTAGCGCGACGACACGTTGACCGCTGCTGGGTCTTCGCCGAGGGTTTTCCAGACCACGCCACCCCAGCCGGCCTCGAACGCGCGGACCACGTTGTAAGCCTTGTCGGTTGGCGGTGCGGAGGCCAGCCAGAACGGGTTGGGTGCCTTGATACCGGCGAATTCGATAGACAAGTCGGCCATTTACGCAGCCTCCACATTGAGCATGAGTTGGGCATGGATGGCTTCGGCGGCCAGCTTGCCGTGTTGCACGGCCTGGACGGTGAGGTCCTGGCCTAGCGCGGTACAGTCGCCGCCGGCATAGATGCCGGGCAGGTTGGTGCGCAGGTTCTGGTCGACCTGAATGCGTTCGCCGTCGCGGGCCAGTTGCGCGGCCAGCGGGTCGCTGAGACTGGTGTCGTCGAAGCATTGGCCGATGGCCTTGAAGATGGCGTCGGCAGCCAGCTCGAAGGTTTCGCCGGTATCGTGCAGGCGGCCTTCGACCAGCTCGGTGCGGGCAAAGCGCATGCCGCGCACGCGATTATGCTGATCGAGCAACACCGCATCCGGGCGTGCCCAGGTGTGCAGGCGTACCTGGTTGGCCTTGGCGATGTCCTGTTCATGACCGGTGGCGCCCATGTCGGCGTGGCCACGGCGGTACACCAGGTTGACGTCGCGGGCGCCCAGGCGGCTCATCTGCACGGCCATGTCGATGGCGGTATTGCCCGCGCCGATCACCAGGCAGCGGTCAGCCAGCGGCAGTTGGCTCAGGTCATCGGCCTGGCGCAGTTCGCGAATGTAGTCGGTGGCGGCGAGCAGGCCGGGCGCTTCTTCGTCTGCCAGGCCCAGTTGGCGTACAGCGTTCAGGCCCAGGCCGAGGAATACCGAGTCGTACTGCTGGTGCAGTTCGCTCAAGCTCAGGTTGCTGCCCAGGCGCTGGCCGTGGCGGATCTCGATGCCGCCGATGCCAAGTAAAAATTGCACTTCTTGCTGGGCGTAGTCGTCCACCAGTTTGTAGCGGGCGATGCCGTACTCGTTGAGGCCGCCGGACTTCTCGCGGGCCTCGAAGATCACCACGTCGTGGCCATGCATGGCCAGGCGATGAGCGCAGGACAACCCCGCCGGGCCGGCACCGACCACTGCGATACGCTTGCCCGTGGCGGGCGCGCGCTTGAATGGGTGCTCGCTGAAACCGGCGTTGTCCAGCGCGTAGCGCTGCAGCTGGCCGATCAGCACGGGCGCGCATTCCTGGGCGTTGTTGCGCACGCAGGCCTGCTGGCAGAGGATTTCGGTCGGGCAGACCCGGGCGCAGCTGCCGCCGAGGATGTTCGCCGACAGAATCCGTTCGGCGGCGCCTTGCAGGTTGTCGTCGCTGATGCGGTGGATGAACGAGGGGATGTCGATCTCGCTGGGGCAGGCGTTGACGCACGGCGCATCGAAGCAGTACAGGCATCGAGCACTTTCCAACGCAGCCTGGCGAGCGCTGAGGGGGGGAGCGAGATCGCCGAAGTTATCGGCCAGTTGGTCGGCGCCGGCGCGGGGGCGCGGCAGGTGCTTCAGGGCATCGATCACGGTTGTAGCCTCTCTCTTTTTTATGGATGCAGGCGGCGGTCACCCGCCTGTCCGTTTCGGGGATGGCAGTCAACGGGTACATCATTCTTGTTCTTGCTCGCCCAGCGCAGGCTATCGCCAGCCTGCGATGGGCTGCCTAGCAGGCCCTTGCTTCAACGCTGAACGGGCGTCGGCCGCTGATGCTCGGCGCGTCGGCTGAGCACCTCATACACCGAGGGGTAGGCCGGGCGCTCCACGTAACGACCGGCGCCAGGTTCCGCGCGCAGGTCGCCATCGGCCCAGAGCACCCGGCCCTGGCTGATGGTGTGGCTGGGGATGCCGCGAACCGTGCGGCCTTCGAAGATGTTGAAATCGACCTGCTGGTGGTGGGTCTTGGCCGAGATCGTGCGGCTGCCCTGTGGGTCCCACAGCACCAGGTCGGCATCGGCGCCGACGCGGATGGCGCCCTTGCGCGGGAACAGGTTGAAGATCTTCGCCGTGTTGGTGGAGGTCAGCGCGACGAACTCGTGCATCGACAAGCGCCCGCTGTTGACCCCGGCGTCCCACAGCACAGCCATGCGGTCCTCGATGCCGGCAGTGCCGTTGGGGATGCGGCTGAAGTCGTTGCGCCCGGCGGCTTTCTGCTCGGCGCAGAAGCAGCAGTGGTCGGTGGCGGTGGTGTGCAGGTTGCCCGATTGCAGTCCGCGCCACAGCGCCTCTTGATGCTCGCGTGGGCGGAACGGCGGGCTCATCACAAAGCCTGCGGCGGTGGCCCAGTCCGGGTCGCGGTAGACGCTGTCGTCGATCAACAGGTGGCCGGACAGGACTTCGCCGTACACCGGCTGGCCCTTGGCCCGGGCATAGGCGATTTCATCCAGCGCCTCGCGGGTCGACACATGCACCAGGTACAGCGGCGTGCCCAGGGTTTCGGCGATGCGGATGGCGCGGCTGGCGGCTTCGCCTTCGACCTGGGCAGGGCGCGACAGCGGATGCGCCTCGGGGCCGGTCATGCCCTGGGCGAGCAACTTCTGCTGCAGGTGGTAGACCAGCTCGCCGTTCTCGGCATGCACGGTAGGCACTGCGCCCAGTTGCAAGCAGCGCTCGAAACTGGCCACCAGAGTGTCGTCGGCGGCCATGATCGCGTTCTTGTAAGCCATGAAGTGCTTGAAGCTGTTGACCCCATGGTGCGCGACCAGCTCGCCCATCTCTTCGGCGACCTGTTCACTCCACCAGGTGATGGCGACGTGAAAGCCATAGTCGCTAGCGGATTTTTCCGCCCAGCCGCGCCAGGTGTGGAAGGCTTCCAGCAATGACTGCTGGGGGTTGGGGATGACGAAGTCGATGATCGAGGTGGTGCCGCCGGCAAGCCCTGCGGCAGTGCCACTGAAGAAGTCTTCACTGGCCACCGTGCCCATGAACGGCAATTGCATGTGGGTGTGCGGATCGATGCCACCGGGCATCAGGTATTGACCGCTGCCATCGAGGGTTTCGCAGCCGGCGGGGGGATCGAGGTCTTCGCCAATGGCGCGGATCAGGCCATCAACACACAGAACATCAGCGGGGTAGCTTTCTTCGTGAGTAACCACGGTGGCGCCACGGATCAACAGGGACATTGCCGTCTTCCTCGCAGGCTGACCGGTCTTGGGCCGGTTCTTGAAATTATTTTTCTGGCAGTGACTGGAGGATAGTTTTAATCCTGTCAGGCCTGACAAGAATGAAATCTAGATGGGGATCTACTATTGTTCAAGAAATATTTTTATAAGCATATTCAGTCTATAAGTTATTGAAAAATAACGAATTAAAATAAAAATCACCAAAATGGTGAGCCTCCTCACCATTTTGACGCACTTGACAAGATGGCAAATTGGTAAAGATTTTCCATCCAAAATCAGCTGCTTGAAACTGGGTGTGAGGGCCTGGTCCGCGGCGCAGAAAAAATCGCTGCACCAGATTGAAACCTGATGCAGGGGCCAAGGCCGGCTCGTTGCAGTAACAGCGTCAGCCACGGGTTTGACCGTGTCCGCCGCTGGCGTTGAACAATGCTTTGCAGATCAGTTGATTACCTGTGGTCGGCGGCGGTCGACCGGGGCAGCTTCGGCCAACCCGGCATGCTTATTGAGAGGGCCCGCAGCCAGGCCGGGCCACAGGTGCAGTACTGGTGGTGTGTGTACTCCGGCCATCGCATTAGCCCGATGAGCGAAAAATTAAAAGAAAATCTGGAGAAGGCCCCATGCAACCGAGCAGATCGGAAGTGATCGAAAAGGATGGTCTGTGCGAGCTCAATGCTGGCAGCGACGTCCTCGACAGCCCCCGCTACAACCACGACATGGCCCCCACCAAGGTGCACCAGCGCACCTGGAACAAGTGGCACATCACCGCCTTGTGGGTGGGGATGTCCATCTGTGTACCGACCTACACCCTGGGCGGGGTGCTGACCGCCTACTTCGGCTTGAGCGTGGGTGAGGCGTTGCTGGCGATCCTGCTGGCCAACCTCATCGTATTGATCCCGCTGACCCTCAACGCCTTCCCAGGGACCAAGTACGGCATTCCCTTCCCAGTGCTGCTGCGCTCCTCGTTCGGCATCCTCGGCTCCAACGTGCCGTGCCTGATTCGTGCGGTGGTCGCTTGCGGCTGGTTCGGTATCCAGACCATGTTCGGCGGCTTGGCCATTCACCTGTTCCTGGGCTCGGTGTTCGACGGCTGGAAGGCCCTGGCCGGTACCGGCGAGGTGCTGGGCTTCATGATCTTCTGGGCGCTCAACCTGTGGGTGGTGCTGCGTGGCGCCGAGTCGATCAAGTGGTTGGAAACGCTGTCTGCGCCGCTGCTGGTGGCAGTCGGTTTCGGCCTGCTGTTCTGGGCCCTGCCGCACATGTCGATGACCGAGCTGCTGGCGCAACCCCCCAAGCGTCCAGAGGGCGCCAGCGTGGTCAGTTACTTCTGCGCGGGGCTAACGGCGATGGTCGGCTTCTGGGCCACGCTGTCGCTGAACATTCCCGACTTCAGCCGCTATGCCAAGAGCCAGAAAGACCAGATCCTCGGGCAGATTTTCGGCTTGCCGCTGACCATGTTCCTGTTCGCCGCCCTGGGGGTGGTGATGACCGCCGCCTCGGCCTCGCTGGTGGGGGAAACCGTCTCCGATCCGGTCAGCCTGATCGGCCGTATCCAGAGCCCAGGCTGGGTCGCATTGGCCATGGCCTTGATCGTGATCGCCACGCTTTCGACCAACACCGCAGCGAACATCGTTTCGCCCACCAACGATTTCCAGAACATCGCCCCCCGCTTGATCGGGCGCACCCGGGCGGTGCTGCTGACCGGGGTGATCGGCTTGCTGCTGATGGGCCACGAGCTGTTGAAAAAGCTCGGCTGGATCGTTTCCGAGCTGAGCCTTGAGAGCGTCTATTCCAACTGGCTGCTGGGCTACTCCAGCCTGCTCGGGCCAATTGCCGGGATCATGGTGGTGGACTACTTCCTGATCCGCCGTCAGCAGCTGGACCTTGCCGGGTTGTATCGCGACGACGTTTACCCGGCCTGGAACTGGGCGGGTTTTGCCGCCTTCGCGCTACCGGTGGCGCTTACCGTGATGGCTATCGGCAATAGCAGTTTCAGTTGGTTCTATGACTACGGCTGGTTTACCGGTTCGCTGCTGGGTGGGGCGCTGTACTACGTCCTCGGTGGCATCGCTGCCCGCAGTCCCGCGCGGCTGGCTAAACCTGTGCCCTGAGCAACCGCGCTGGTCTGTTCGCGGGCAAGCCCGCCCCCACAGGGCTTGGCGTGATGTTCGGATCAGCGTTCAGCCTGTGCGGGCTTGCCCGCGAACAAGTCCCACTCGACAACCCATGCGTGTCAGCAGAAAAAAGCCTGAGGAGATGACCATGAATCCTGCCAAGGATGTCCTGCAATCCACCGACCGCCACGTCGACAGCGCCCGCCTGTGGCAATCTTTGATGGACCTCGCGCGCCTCGGCGCTACCGCCAAGGGCGGCGTCTGTCGCCTGGCGTTGACCGACCTCGATCGCCAGGCCCGCGACCTGTTCGTGCAGTGGTGCCAAGCGGCCGGCTGCAGCGTCAGCATCGACGGCATCGGCAACATCTTCGCCCGCCGCCCGGGGCGCAATCCCAAACTGCCGCCGGTAATGACCGGTAGCCACATCGACACCCAGCCTACCGGCGGCAAGTTCGACGGTTGCTTTGGCGTGATGGCGGGTCTTGAAGTGATCCGCACCCTCAACGACCTCGGCGTCGAAACCGAGGCGCCGCTGGAAGTGGTGGTGTGGACCAACGAAGAAGGCTCGCGCTTCCCTCCCTGCATGATGGGCTCGGGCGTGTTCGCCGGTAAGTTCACCCTCGAGCAGACCCTGGCCAAGACCGACGCGCAAGGCGTGACAGTGGGCGATGCGCTCAACGCCATCGGCTATGCCGGCCCACGTGCCGTGCTTGGTCATCCGGTGGGTGCCTACTTCGAAGCGCATATCGAACAGGGGCCGATTCTTGAGGACCAGGCCAAGACCATCGGCGTGGTGCTCGGCGCCCTCGGGCAGAAGTGGTTCGACCTGAGCCTGCGTGGCGTCGAAGCGCATGCCGGCCCCACGCCCATGCATTTGCGCAAGGACGCCCTGGTCGGTGCTGCGGCGGTGGTCGAGGCGGTCAACCGCACTGCGCTCGGCCATCAGCCCCACGCTTGCGGTACGGTTGGATGCCTGCAAGCGTATCCGGGCTCGCGTAACGTCATTCCGGGGGAAGTGCGCATGACCCTGGATTTGCGTCATCTGCAGGGCGATCAACTGGATGCGATGATCGTCGAGGTGCGTGAGGTGATCGAGGCTACCTGTGCCAAGCACGGCTTGAGCTACGAGCTGACCCCAACCGCAGATTTCCCCGCGCTGTATTTCGACCGCAGTTGCGTGGACGCGGTGCGCGACTCGGCGCGCACGCTTGGCCTGCCGCACATGGACATCGTCAGCGGGGCAGGGCATGACGCGATCTTCCTCGCCGAGCTAGGCCCGGCGGGAATGATCTTCGTGCCCTGTGAAAACGGCATCAGCCACAACGAGATCGAGAACGCCACGCCCGAGGATTTGGCGGCAGGCTGCGCGGTGTTGTTGCGGGCGATGCTGGCAGCGTCCGAGGCGATTGCCAGCGGGCGCTTGGCCGCCTGACGGCGGCTAACACTGCTGGGCTAGCGGCACGGGGAAGGGGCAGCACGGCCTGCCCCAGTGCCTCGTTGACGACGGCCGCTGGCCCTCGCCAAAGGCCCGGCCATCCAGAGTCCGGCGGATTGCCTGCACCATCCGCTGTCGCAAGGCTCCGACCGCGCTGACTGGGACCTATGGCTGCAGACACATGGCGTGGAGCCTGACGGCGCGGGCCGAGCTTTGCTGAGGATCTGTTGTTATTGCGCGCAGCGCGATGGGCCAGGGCATTGCTCTGGTGCAAGACAATCATGCCCAGGAAGCGTTACAAAGTGGCAGGCTGCTGGTGGTGCTGGACCTGCCCTGACCCGCGCGCTTCGCCTATTACGCGGTTGCTTGCCCGCAAGCCTTGCAGCGTGCGCCGGTATCCGCGTTCATCGATTGGCTCAGGCATCAGGCGAACCTTGCATCGCCAGTATTGCCCACCGTCTGAAGGGAGATCGACTCGCCCATGCTCACCCATACCGCTTACCTGCACAGTGCCAAACGCGCCAGGTTGCAACGCTTGCGCGGGCGCGTCGGCTTGGGCCTGGTCGCCGGGCTGTCGGTGCTGGCGGGGATGACCGATGCCATCGGCCTGTTGGCGATGGGCGATTTCGTCTCGTTCATGAGTGGCAACACCACTCGCTTGGCCGCAGCCATCAGCCAGGCCGATCTGGCCCTGGTGGTGCGTCTGGCGCTGGCCATCCTGGGCTTCGTGGTCGGCAATGCCCTTGGCGTGATGCTGGTGCGCAGCTTCAAGCGCAAGGCCTGGCCGGTGCTGTTGATCGTCGCCAGTCTGCTGACCGGCGCTGGCCTGTGGCCGGTACCGACGGCATTGCCAGCGCTGCTCACGGCGATCCTGGCCATGGGCATGATCAATGCCGTGGTCGAACAAGTGAATGGCCTGCCGATCGGCCTGACCTATGTGACCGGTGCGCTGTCACGCTTCGGTCGCGGGCTTGGGCGCTGGCTGCTGGGCGAGCGGCGCAATGGCTGGCGGGTGCAGTTGGTGCCTTGGACTGGCATGTTGCTGGGCGCCGCGCTGGGGGCGTGGTTGCAACAACGGCTGGGGCTGATGGCGCTGATTGGCAGTGGCACGTTGGCCAGCGTACTGGCCTTGGTCTGCGCCTTCATCCCCAGGGCTTGGCAGTTGGGCTACCTGCCGCGCTAACGGAGCTGTAGTCCTTTTCGGCAAGGGTAATGGCTTAGTCGAGCACCGGCCGCAGGAAGCTTCGCTCATAACTCAGAATGAACCGTTGCTCGGTCGCCAGGGCGAACGCGGCGATGCATTCCGGATCGGTTTCGGACGCTTTGCGGTACTGTTCGTACGCCGCAAGGCTGGGAAAACTGAACAGTGCGTAGGCGATATTGTTGGCGCCCTCGGACGGCAGGAAATAGCCATGGTGGTTGCCGCCCATGCGGTTGACCAGTTGAATCCACAGCCGTGAGTAGTGCTCGAAGGCGGGTATCTGATAAGGGTCGATGACGTATCTGAGATGGCAGGTGATCATTCGCTCATTCCTTTGCTGCGAGGTGGGGCGCACACCTTAGCAGGCAACCCTAGCAGCGTCGATTAGCGCCCCGTCAACGTGAGCACCAGGGTCTGACTCATCAGCTCATAGCCTTCGCGCAGCGCCCTCGGCGGCAGACCCTTGTGACAGGGTGTGCCGGGATTTTCCTCTGTATGGTCCGATTGGCCCCCATCTGTAGCTTATGCCAGTTGCCTGCCTGCTTTAGCATCGATGGCCCAGCCTAGGTGCAAGTTATGAACGAGACTCCCCGCACAATCGATTTTTCCGGCCTGATGGTGCGTCGGTTACAAACGGGTGACCACGCGATGATCTGTGCCCAGCGCGAAAAAATGTTCGCTGAGGCCGGTGGTGAGCCTGCCCAGCTGCGCGTCATGACCGAGCACTTCGCGACTTGGTTACGCCCGCGTTTATTGGACGGGCGATACTTTGGCTTCGTCCTCAGCGATCAAGGCAAAACCGCTGCGGCGATTGGTTTGATGAGCCTGGACTGGCCGCCGCATCCGGCTCATCCAACCTGCGCCCAGCGTGGTTATGTGCTCAATGTGTTCGTCGAGCCTGACTACCGACGGCGCGGGTTGGCCTCGGCCTTGATGAACCTGGCCGATGCCGAGTTCGCCCGGCGCGGCATCGGCTTTGCCATTCTCCATGCCACCGAACTTGGCCGGCCGGTGTATGAAAACCTGGGCTGGGTATCGACCGCTGAGATGGCCAAGACCATCCCGCTCGATTGAGCGACTAACACGCCCTACAGCATTTCACTTTTATTGAGTTCCAAGACATGGATATCCACTTGCTCCTCGCTTATTCCCTGGTTGCCGCGATTGCCATCGCCAGCCCCGGGCCTGCCTCATTGATGGCGATCAACAACAGCATCCAGTACGGCGCACGCTCGGCGATCTGGTCGTCGCTGGGCAATGTCAGTGGCCTGTTCTGCTTGTCGGCAGCGGCGATGCTCGGCTTGGGGGCCTTGCTTGCTAGCTCGGAAATACTGTTCAACGCCGTGAAGATTCTGGGGGCGGCTTACCTGTTCTACCTGGGCGGCAAGCAGCTATTGAAGAAGAATTCGATGCTTGCGAACGATGGCGCGGGCAGCAGCAAGGCCAACAGACCGACGCGGATGAAACTGTATAAGTCGGCATTTCTCACGGCAGCGACCAACCCAAAGGCGACTATGTTCTTCACCGCGTTGTTCCCGCAGTTCATTGATCAGGGGGCTGCATTGCTGCCGCAGTTTCTGATCCTTACCTCGATTTTCATGGCGCTGTCGCTGATGTCGCTTGGGCTGTACGCAATGCTCGCCTCGCGGGCCAAGGGCGTGTTGACCCGGCCGGCGTTTTCGCGCTGGGTCAGCCGGGTGGTAGGGACCACCTTCATTGGCTTCGGCGCGGCGATTTTGATGATGCGTCGGCAGACGGCCTGAGCGCGGCGCAGCTGGATACTGCTCAGGGGGGCATTGCTGGCAATCGAGGGCTGTGAGCTCCACTATTGAAGCTGATCGAATAGGTGGCGGAGGTGCGTCATGCAGCGATTCAGCGCAGGGTGTCTATGCGGCGACGTGCGGATTGAAGCAACGGGGAGGCCCTACCGGGTTGGCCTGTGTCACTGTCTGGATTGTCGAAAGTTTCACGGGGCGTTGTTTCATGCCTCGGCGATCTTTCCTCAGGCGGCGGTGACGATCACGGGTGAGACGCGCGATTACGCGGGGCGGCATTTTTGTCCGCGTTGTGGTTCGTCGGTGTTCAATCGCAGTGCTGATGAAGTCGAGGTCAATCTGGGGGCGATGGATGCGCCTGATCAACTGCAGCCGACCTATGAAAGCTGGACGGTGCGCCGCGAGGGCTGGTTGCCGGCGTTTGCCCTGGCCAAGCATTACCCGCAGGACCGTGAAGGGGTAGGGCGAAGCGAGGATTGATGGCGTGTCAGTGCCGGCCTCATCGCGGGGCAAGCCCGCTCCCACGCAGGCCGCTCAGGTCCTCGTGGGAGATGGGCGTGGGAGCGGGCTTGCCCCGCGATGAGGCCGGCACAGTCAATCCATTGGCTGGGCTTACAACCAGTAAGTCACCGCCCACCAGCCCAGGCCACCCATCACTACGGTATACGGCAAGGCCATCCACACCATCCGCCCGTACGATAGCCGAATCAGCGGGGCAATCGCCGAGGTCAGCAGGAACAGAAACGCTGCCTGGCCATTGGGCGTGGCCACGCTGGGCAGGTTGGTGCCGGTATTGATCGCCACCGCCAAGGTCTCGAAATGCTCGCGGCTCATCGCACCGTTGACAAATGCTTGCTTGACCTCGGTGATGTAGATGGTCGCCACGAACACGTTGTCGCTAATCGCCGACAGCAGGCCGTTGGCCAAGTACAACATGCCCGGCTGCTGCTCGGCCGGTAGGGCCAGCACCGAGGCGATCAGCGGGCTGAACAACTGCTGCTGATGGATCACTGCGACCACCGCGAAAAACACCACCAGCAACGCCGTGAACGGCATGGCGTCCTGGAACGCGCGGCCCAGGCGGTGCTCGTCGGTAATGCCGGTGAACGCGGTGATCAGCACGATCACCATCAGGCCAATCAAGCCGACTTCGGCGATGTGCAGACCCAGGCAGACAATCAGGATCAGCGCGGCAACCCCCTGCACCCGCAGTGCCAGGCGCTGCGCTGGGGTGCGCGCGGCATCGTCCTCGGCGGCGTGGGCAGCCAGCACCTGGCGTACGCGCTCGGGCATCAGGGTGCCGTAGCCGAACAGGCACAGCTTCTCCAGGGTTACGCAGGTCACCAGGCCGGCGGCGAGTACTGGCAAGGAAACCGGCGCCACCTTGAGGAAGAAATCGGCGAAGTGCCAACCCAGCTCATGGCCGATCAGCAGGTTCTGCGGCTCGCCGACCAAGGTGCACACCCCGCCCAGCGCCGTGCCGACTGCGCCATGCATCAACAGGCTGCGCAGAAAGGCGCGAAACTGGTCGAGGTCTTCACGGTGCAACTGGGCGACCTGCTGGTCGCTGGCCAGCTCGGACTCTTCCCGAGGGTTGGCCCCAGACGCCACCCGGTGATAAACCGCATAGAAACCCACCGCCGCGCTGATGATCACCGCCGTCACGGTCAGGGCATCGAGAAACGCCGAAAGAAACGCCGACAACACGCAGAACAACAGCGCCAGCAGGGCCTTGGAGCGCACCCCCAGCAGGATCCGCGAGAACAGGAACAGCAGCAGCTCCTTCATGAAGTGAATACCCGCGACCATGAACATCAGCAGCAGGATCACCGGGAAGTTGTGCAGCAGTTCTTCGTACAGCGCCTGGGGCGTGGTCAGCTTGATCAGCAAGGCTTCGATCAACAGCAGACCGCCAGGCATCAGCGGATAGCACTTGAGGGCCATGCCCAACGTGAAGATGAACTCGATCACCAGCAGCCAGCCTGCGGCCACTGGGCCAGCGCTGAGCAGCACCAGTGGGTTGAGGATCAGGAACAGGCAGATGACCGCCTTGTACCAAAGCGGCGACTGGCCCAGAAACGAGCGGGCAACAGTGCCGGCCAGAGAGCGCGACATGAATTTGTATCCTTATGATTCTGCAGTGGCGCAAAGTGCCCCAAGCGGGCGCATCGCGCAAGCTGTGCAGTCCCGCTTTTGGCACAAGTGCGGCCTGTGGGGTGCGCTATAGTCCGGCGCTGAACCCTTTCCCACAGGAGTGCCGCCCGTGACCGACTACACCGCGTTCAAGGTCGAACTGACCGACAACATCGCCCACGTTCAGATCAATCGCCCGGAAAAGATCAACGCAATGAATGCGGCGTTCTGGGAAGAGATCATCGCGATCTTCAAGTGGATCGACGACACCGATGCAGTGCGCGCCGTGGTCATCAGCGGCGCAGGCAAGCATTTCTCCTCGGGCATCGACCTGATGATGCTGGCGTCGCTGGCCAACCAGCTGGGCAAGGACGTCGGTCGCAATGCTCGCCTGCTGCGCCAGACCATCCTGCGCATGCAGGCCTCGTTCACCGCCGTCGACAAATGCCGCAAGCCGGTCTTGGCGGCGATCCAGGGGTATTGCCTGGGCGGTGCGATCGACTTGGTTTCGGCCTGCGACATGCGCTACTGCAGCAGCGATGCGCAGTTCTCGATCAAGGAGATCGACATGGGCATGGCCGCCGATGTCGGCACCTTGCAACGTTTGCCACGGATCATCGGTGATGGCGTGATGCGCGAAATGGCCTATACCGGTCGTCACGTCGAGGCCGAAGAGGCGCGGCAGATCGGCCTGGTCAACCGGGTCTACCCTGATCAGGCGGCGCTGCTTGATGGAGTCTTTGCCATTGCCCGGGAAATTGCGGGAAAATCCCCCATTGCCGTGGCCGGCACCAAAGAGATGATCGGCTACATGCGCGACCATCGCATCGACGATGGCCTGGAGTACATCGCCACCTGGAACGCCGCCATGCTGCAGTCCGAAGACTTGCGGGTAGCCGTGGCGGCGCACATGAGCAAACAGAAACCGACGTTCGCCGACTGATTGGGCGGGGGACGCGCTTGAAGGAAGCCGAACATGTCAGCACGCTGGACTACCGCAGTACTCGACCCGCAGATCTCTGGGGGCTGGGCCGTTGCCCGCGGCCCGGACGGGTTCCTGGTGGATGACAACGGCGCGCTGTTCCCTCGCGAGTGGCTCAAGCGCCAAGCGCTGGACGTGCTCAGCGAGCACGGCATCGGCCACTTCGACGGCGAGCCGGTGTTCTTGCTCGAACTGCGCAGCGCTGGCGAAGTGGCCGGTTGTGGCTGGCGTGGCCTGCGCCAGTTCATGCTCGAAGGCGATTTCGATACCTACAAGCTACTGGGCTATGCCGCGCAGATCGGCACCTGGGCGCGTGAGCACCGTTTCTGCGGCAGCTGTGGCCAGGCGATGACGCAGATCCACTGGGAGCGGGCGATGTACTGCAAGCCTTGCGATCTGCGCAGCTACCCACGGATCTCGCCGAGCATGATCGTCCTGGTGACGCGTGGTGACGAGATTCTGCTGGCGCGCTCGCCGCGCTTTGTCACCGGGGTCTACAGCACCCTGGCTGGTTTCGCCGAACCCGGTGAGTCGGCAGAAGACTGCCTGGTGCGCGAAGTGCGTGAGGAAGTGGCGGTGGAGGTGAAGAACATCCAGTACGTGGGCAGCCAGTGTTGGCCATTCCCGCATTCGATGATGCTGGGCTTTCATGCCGAGTACGCCGGTGGCGAGATCGTCATGCAGCCGGATGAGATCGAGGATGCGCAGTGGTTCAACGTCCATGCGTTACCGCCATTGCCGGCCGGGCGTTCCATCGCCCGGCACCTGATCGACCTGTATGTCGCGCGCCGCTTAGGCTTGCCCGAACCAGTGCTGCCAGGCTAGGCGCACGGTCAACGCCAGCACCACGGTGATGAACACCGGGCGGATGAACTTGCTGCCGCCGCTGATCGCCGTGCGTGCACCGAAGAAGGCGCCGACCATCACAGACAGGCCCATGGCCAAGCCGACGATGTAGTCCACTTGCCCAGACACGATGAACACCGTCAGCGCCGCGATGTTGCTGACGAAGTTCATGCTGCGCGCCACGCCGCTGGCGCGGACCAGGTCGAT
>Ga0213821_1000472_pt1 | contig 24548 bp, 19 predicted proteins | sample MC6MC0909MG_FD_179894 | JGI IMG/M metagenome (GOLD analysis project Ga0213821, IMG submission 179894) | Enriched soil aggregate microbial communities from Iowa State University, Ames, United States - MC6-MC0909-MG | ecosystem: Environmental > Terrestrial > Soil > Unclassified | place: USA: Iowa...
CTTCTACTTCGAATACGACAGCTCGGACCTGAAGCCAGAAGCCATGCGCGCTCTGGACGTTCACGCCAAGGACCTGAAGTCCAACGGCAACCGCGTTGTTCTGGAAGGCAACACCGACGAGCGCGGCACCCGCGAGTACAACATGGCTCTGGGTGAGCGTCGCGCCAAGGCCGTCCAGCGTTACCTGGTTCTGCAGGGCGTTTCCCCTGCTCAGCTGGAGCTGGTTTCCTACGGTGAAGAGCGTCCAGTTGCTACCGGCAACGACGAGCAATCCTGGGCTCAAAACCGTCGCGTAGAACTGCGTAAGTAAGTCCTATGCGTACGTGCCGCCGTGCTTTGACCGTCCTCGTACTCAGCCTGCCCCTCACGGCGTGGGCTGCGGTTCCTGTAGTAGATGACAACGCGAGCAGTTATCCGCCCGCGGGTTATGGCACGAGCGGCGCCTATGCCGGAGCAGGGGCTTCAACCCCTGCTTCTGCACAGGGCCAGCTGTTCATGCAGCTGCAACAGATGCAGGATCAGATTTCCCGCCAGCAAGGCATCATCGAAGAGCTGCAAAACGATGTGTCGCGCATGAAGCAGGAAAACCTGGAGCGTTATCAGGATCTGGACCGTCGCATCAACAGTGGTGCCGCGCCGGCCGCGACCCCCGAGAATTCCCCCGCTGGTAGCGCTCCCGCTACTGGTGCGCCTGCCACCGATGGCGGCGCTGCTGCCCAGCCGCCTGCCACGAGCAGCGAGCCGGGTGATCCGGCGAAAGAGAAGCTCTATTACGATGCCGCTTTCGACCTGATCAAACAGAAAGACTTCGACAAGGCCAGCCAGGCGTTCAACGCCTTCCTGCGCAAGTACCCCAACAGCCAGTACGCCGGCAACGCGCAGTACTGGTTGGGTGAAGTGAACCTGGCCAAAGGCGACCTGCAAGGTGCCGGCCAAGCCTTCGCCAAGGTCAGCCAGTCTTACCCCAAGCACAGCAAGGTGCCTGACTCGTTGTACAAGCTGGCCGACGTCGAACGTCGTCTGGGCCACACCGATAAGGTCAAGGGCATCCTGCAGCAGGTAGTCACCCAGTACCCCGGCACTTCTGCCGCGCAACTGGCGCAACGCGACCTGCAAAAGCTCTGAGTTATACCGCTTGAAAGAAACCCGCGCTTGTCGCGGGTTTTTTCGTTAGAATCTTGGCCCTTTTATCAAAATACGCTGCTGCGGATAACGCTTTGTCGAGTCCGCGACAGTGCCTGACGGAGGCGGACAGCCTGTTTAGCTGTCACGCCCGTGGCGATCATGCAAGATACATTACGCATCACCGAAGTCTTTTACTCGTTGCAGGGTGAAACGCGAACGGCGGGGCTGCCCACGGTTTTCGTGCGCCTGACCGGTTGTCCCCTGCGCTGCCAGTACTGCGACAGCGCCTATGCTTTCACCGGCGGCACTATCCGCAGCCTCGATTCGATCCTCGAGCAGGTGGCCGGCTTTCGTCCCCGCTATATCTGCGTCACCGGTGGCGAGCCGCTGGCCCAACCTAACGCACTGCCTCTGCTAGAACGCTTGTGCGACGCCGGCTACGAGGTTTCGCTGGAAACCAGCGGTGCCCTGGACATCTCCCGGGTCGATCCGCGAGTCAGCCGGGTGGTCGACCTCAAGACTCCAGGCTCGGAAGAGTCGCACCGCAACCTTTACCAGAACATGGAACTGCTGACCAAGAACGATCAGGTCAAGTTCGTCATCTGTTCGCGTGAGGACTACGACTGGGCAGTGTCCAAGTTGATTCAGTACAACTTGGCAGAACGTGCCGGCGAGGTGTTGTTCTCGCCTAGCCACCACCAGGTCAACGCCAGCGACCTGGCCGACTGGATCGTTGCCGATAACCTGCCCGTACGTTTCCAGTTGCAACTGCACAAGTTGCTGTGGAACGACGAACCCGGACGCTGAGAGGAAACTACATGACTGACAAACGCGCGGTAATCCTGCTGTCCGGTGGCCTGGACTCGGCCACGGTAGTGGCCATGGCCAAGGCCGAGGGCTACAGCTGCTACACCATGAGCTTTGACTATGGCCAACGTCACCGCGCCGAGCTCGATGCAGCGGCGCGTGTCGCCCGTGACCTGGGAGTGGTCGAGCACAAGGTGATCGGCCTGAACCTCAACGGTATTGGTGGTTCGGCCCTGACCGACAGCAGCATCGATGTGCCTGAGACGCCAGGTGAGGGCATCCCGGTGACCTACGTGCCAGCGCGTAACACCGTGTTCCTGTCCCTGGCGCTGGGCTGGGCGGAAGTGCTCGAGGCGCGCGACATCTTCATCGGCGTCAATGCCGTGGACTATTCCGGGTATCCCGATTGCCGTCCTGAGTTCGTCGAAGCGTTCGAGCGCATGGCTAACCTGGCGACCAAGGCCGGGGTAGAAGGGCAGGGCTTCCGCATCCAGGCGCCGCTGCAGAACATGAGCAAGGCGCAGATCATCCAGGCTGGCGTCGCGCGTGGTGTCGACTACAGCCTGACGGTTTCTTGCTACCAGGCTGATGACCAGGGCCGCGCGTGCCGCAAGTGCGACAGCTGCCGCCTGCGGGCTGATGGCTTCAAGGCTGCTGGTGTCGAGGATCCAACCCCGTATTTTTAAAAAAACATGTGATGGGGTGTTGATTTCTCGTTAGAAATCAGTATTATACGCGCCATCCAACGGGTCGTTAGCTCAGTTGGTAGAGCAGTTGGCTTTTAACCAATTGGTCGTAGGTTCGAATCCTACACGACCCACCATATGCAGTAAGAAAGAGCCCGCTTCCGGTTACGGAAGCGGGCTTTTTCGTTGTCGCGCCTTACTGGCAGTTCAGATCGAATTCTTTGAAGTTGTAACTGCCGCCCTCCTTGCCCCAACTCACGTGCAACTTGTCGCCATCACCGTAGTTCACCACGTCGGCATTGACGTAGTAACCGAAGGCCGACAGCCCCCCGCTGACCTGATCCAGTTCCTCGACATCCAACGTACGCATTTCAGTCTGTGCAGTATTCATCTGAGAGCTTCCTCGTTCTCGATCATGTTGTTCCGTCTGATGGAAGTCCTGTTGCACCAGGACTTGCTGAAATAATGTGTCTGGCGAGTGCCTGTGCAGCAATAGCCCGGGTGACCTAATGTCATAGCGCCACACCGTGTTCTGCGATGGCCTGCACCTGCTTTGAGCCCCCGGCAATAGCCCACCTGTACTAGTGTCGACTGGCGCCGCCTTGTTTAGGCTGGCAGGGCCTCGTAGTTGCGTCTTGTCGCGAGGTCGACTTTTGGGTTCGCCAGGATCGTGGTCAGGGAATGCTATTTCGAAAGGAAGCTCTGCAAGCAGGCAGGGACAAGGATCTGGGCAGCGTCATGCTGGTCTCGCCGCCCTCGTTGCGCATGGCAGGGGTGTGTGCGCTGCTGTTCTGCATCGTCTTGGCCTTGTTCATCAGCTTTGCCAGCTACACCCGGCGCGAAGCGGTTACTGGGGTGTTGGTGCCGGAGGCCGGGCTGATCAAGGTGTTCGCGCCGCAGGTTGGCGTGGTCCAGGACCTGGCGGTGGTCGAGGGCCAGCAGGTGGAAGCGGGCGCCGCGTTGCTGGCGCTGATCAGTGACACCCACAACGGCGAGGCCGGTGCCAATCAGGTCGCCATCAGTCGGCTGATCCAGCGGCGCACCCGCAGCCTGACCGATGAAATCGCCGAGACCCGTGTGCTCCATCAGCAGGAGCGCGAGGGCAAGCAGCGACGTCTGGCGATGCTGCAGAGCGAGCAGGACAAGGTCAGCGCACAAATCGCCCTGACCGGCCAGCGCCTGACCCTGGCGCAAGGCATCGCCGAGCGCTATGCCGAGCTGCAACGCCAGGACTTCGTGTCCCGTGACTTGCTCCAGGCCAAGCAGGACGCGGTATTGGAAGTACGCCTGCGCGCAGAAGAGCTCAACCGTTCCTTGCTGGCCTTACGCAACGACAGTGCCGCCTTGCGCGCTGAACTGGCCGAGCTGCCGTTCAACCAGACCAAGCAATTGGCCGACCTCGAGCGGCGTCTGCTGGAAAGCGAAAGCAGCCTGTTGGAGAGTGAGGTCAAGCGGCAGATCGTCATCACCGCACCGGCCGCCGGCGAGGTTACCGCCATCGGCGTGGTCAATGGCGCCCGCGCCGATGTCAGTCGGCCATTGTTCAGCCTGGTGCCACAGCACAGCCAACTGTATGCCGAACTCTATGTGCCAAGCCGCTCGGCGGGGTTCGTGCGGCCAGGTCATTCAGTGATGCTGCGTTACCAGGCCTACCCCTATCAGCATTTCGGCCTGGCCCGCGGCACGGTCGCCTCGGTGTCGCGCAGCGCACTGCCAGCCGAGGAGATCATGACCGTCGGCGCCGTGTCCGACGAGCTGCGCGAGCAGGGGCCGCTGTATCGGGTCAGGGTCACCTTGGAGCGACAAAGCCTGTTTGCTCGCGGGCGGGAAGAGCGCCTGCGCTCAGGGATGCAGCTGGACGCAGACATCATGCTGGAAAACCTGCCGCTCTATGAATGGCTGCTCGAACCGCTGCGCGGCATAGGAAAACGACTGTGAGCATTGCCCAATCCCTGACCTTCGGCGTAGGTCGCAAGCTGCCGGTGATTTTGCAGGTCGAGGCGGCGGAATGCGGCCAGGCCTGCCTGGCGATGATCGCCGCCTACCATGGCCAGGTCCACGACCTGTATTCCCTGCGGCAAAAGCTCTCGCCCTCGATGAAGGGCGCCACCCTCAAGCAGTTGATGGCCATGGCCGGCCAGCTGGGGATGGCCACTCGGCCGCTACGCCTGGAACTCGATGCGCTCGATCAACTCAAGCTGCCCTGCATCCTGCACTGGAACTTCAATCACTTCGTGGTGCTCAAGGAGGTCGGCCCGCGTGGAGTGACCCTTCACGATCCGGCCCGCGGCCTGTGTCGATTGACCCGCCAGGAAGTGTCCGAGGCGTTCACGGGTATCGCCTTGGAACTATGGCCGGAAACCGATTTCCAGCCAGGCCAGGCGAAAACCCCGCTGCCACTGCGCCGTCTGCTTGGGCGGGTGCAAGGTTTTGGTGGCGTGCTCGGGCACATCCTGCTGCTTGGGGCGGCGCTGGAGTTGTGCATGATCCTCGCGCCGTTTTTCTTGCAGACGGTGATCGACAAGGTGCTGGTCAGTGCCGACCTGGACCTGCTGGCGGTACTGGCCATCGGCTTTGGCCTGTTGCTGGTGGCCCAGCAGGCGCTGTCGCTAGCCCGCTCCTGGGCACTGATGTACCTGGGCACCTTGCTCGGCGCGCAATGGCAGATCAATGTGTTCAGCCACCTGGTGCGCTTGCCGGTGGCGTTCTTCGAGCGCCGTCACCTGGGCGATATCATCTCCCGCTTCGGCTCGCTCAAGGCCATCCAGCGCACCCTCACCACCTCGTTCATCGAGGCGCTGCTCGACGGCGTGATGACCGTGGTCACGCTGGTGCTGATGTTTCTCTACAGCCCGCCATTGGCGCTGATCGCCGTCACCGCCATGCTGCTCTACGCACTGGCGCGCTGGGCCTGGTTCGGCCCGCTGCGCCGCGCCAGTGAAGATGAGCTGGTGCGCGCTGCCAAGCAGCAGAGCTACTTTCTCGAGACCTTGCGCGGGGTGCGCACGATCAAGCTGTTCGCCCATCAAGAGCAGCGTGCCACGGTCTGGGGCGGCTTGCTGGTCGACGAGATCAACGCCGGATTGCGCCCGCAGAAACTCCAGCTGTTGTACCGCGCGTTCAACGGTTTGCTGTTCGGCAGTGTGACCCTGCTGGTAATCTGGCTGGGCGCCAAGCAGGTGATCGACGGCGCATTCAGCGCCGGTATGCTGATCGCCTTCAACGCTTACAAGGACCAGTTCAATGGCCGCGTGGCGGGCCTGATCGACAAGCTGGTCGATGTGCTGATGCTGCGTCTGCATGGCGAGCGGCTGGCCGATATCGTATTGCATAGCGCCGAGCGCAGGCCAACGCCGCTGCCCGCCGATAGCGCGGCCGGCGCGCGCGTGCCGCGCCTGCAAGTGCGCAAGCTCAGGTTTCGCTACTCCGACTATGAACCCTGGGTGCTCGACGACGTCTCGCTGACGATCGAACCTGGTGAGTCAGTGGCTATTGTCGGCCCGTCGGGATGCGGCAAGACCACCTTGCTCAACGTCATGCTTGGCATCCTGCCACCGGTCGAAGGCCAGGTGTTGCTCGACGACGAGCCGATCGACGCGAACAACCTCGAGCGCCTGCGCCAGATCAGCAGCACGGTGCTGCAGGACGACGTGCTGTTTGCCGGCTCCGTTGGCGACAACATCAGTTTCTTCGCCAGCGATACTGACCAGGCCTGGGTCGAGCAGTGCGCACGCCTGGCGGCAGTACACGATGACATCGCCCGCATGCCAATGGCCTACAACACCCTGGTCGGTGATATGGGCACGGTGCTTTCTGGCGGGCAGAAGCAGCGCATCCTGCTGGCTCGCGCACTGTATCGGCGGCCGAAGCTGCTGTTTCTCGACGAGGCCACCAGCCACCTCGATATTCACCGCGAGGCGGCAGTCAACCAGGCTTTGCAGTCGTTGAACATCACCCGGGTGATCGTCGCCCACCGGCCCGAGACCATTCGCTCGGCGCAACGGGTGCTGGCGTTGCACAACGGGCGCATTGCTCACGTCGGGCCGATGCCCGACAGCAGCCCATGAATCGGCGCTGGGCGCTACTGGGCATGCTGGCCTTGTTGAGTATGCCGGGAGCGGCAGCGGCGGCGGTGCAGGCCTGCCCCGAGCCGCTGCGCGCTGGGCAGGCGCTGGCGCTGTCGCAGGCAGTGGCCATGGCCTTGTGCGCCGACCCCGAGGTGGAGGCGGCCTGGCGCACGCAGCTGAGCAGCCAGGCCAGCATGGATGCCGAGCGTTCGGCGTACTGGCCGACGGTGCAAGGTGTAGCCCGTAGCGGCCGGGCCAACCGCAAGACCCGCTACGACGGCTTTTCCGAGGCCAATTCGACCCTCGATGCCCGCACCAGCAGCTATGGCCTGGACCTGAGCTGGGTGCTGTATGACTTTGCCCTGCGCAAGGCCAAGGTCGAAAGCGCCCGCCAGTTGCTCAACGCCGCCAGCAGCAGCCGCGTAGAGAAAATCCAGGAGGTGGTGCTCAACACCAGCAAGGCGTTCTATCAAGTGCAGGCCACTGGCGCGCTGCTGGAGGCACGTCGCAGCATCGAATCGCTGGCTGCCGATAGCCTCAAGGTCACCACTGCCAAGCACCAGGCCGGCGCAGGCGAGCAGGCCGACCGCTTGCAGGCGCAGACCACCTTCGAGCAGGCGCAGCTGGAGCGGGTATTGGCCGAGGGTGATCTGGCGGCCGCCCAGGGCGCGCTGGCCAGTGCCCTGAACCTGTCGCCCTCAGCGCCGCTGCGGCTGGAGGTGCTCAACGATCCTGAAGGGCAGGAGGAGGCGTTCATGCTCAGTGTCGATGCCTTGATGGAGCAGGCCCGCCAGACTCACCCGTCGGTTGAAAGGGCGCGCGCCGAATGGTCTTCAACCTTGGCCAGGGCAGAAGCGGAAAGGGCCGAGGGCCGCCCGCGGATCGCCCTGTACAGCAGCTACCGACATGACGACACGCCCGTCGAGCAGGTGGCCTCGCGCCAGCAGATCGAGACCTGGAGTGTCGGCTTGCAAGTAACGGTGCCGATCTTCGATGGCTTTCTCGCCCGGCGCCGGGCGCGCGCCGCCGAGTACGAAGCAGGCGCTCGCGAGCAGGACTTGCAGCAGGCTGAGCGCGCGATTGCCTTAAGTGTATGGAGAAGCCGGCAGACTCTCGATGCACGAACCCGCGCGCTGGCCATCAGTCGCCGCCTGGTCGGCAGCGCCAGCCAGTCGCATCAGGTTGCGCTGGGGCGCTACAAGGCCGGGGTCGGCAGTATCATCGAGCTACTCAACGCCCAGAACGATCTGGCCTCGGCGCAGCAGCGGCGGGTCGCCGCGGTGGTCGACTGGTACACCGCCCGGCTGCAACTGGCGGCCGACCTTGGTCAACTGGGCCAGCAATGAGCACGGCTATTCGGCCCATTCCGGATCGCCAGTGAACACGACCGTGATCCAGCGATCCGGCCCTTCGCCGCCGACCGCATCGCCGATCTCGTTGCGCAGGGCATCCCACTCGCTGATGGTTCTGGCGGCCATTGTCGTGGGCACGATGAAGTACAGCTCGATCTCCCGCGAGCGTCCGACCTTGGCCACATAGGCGCGGTACGACTGCAAGCCGTGCTTGGCGACGAACGCCTGGGCCACGCTGTCGACGTGTTGCTTCAGATCGCTTGGCGTCACCAGGAAGATCTCGGCCATGGCCTGGCGCACCACCGATAGCGGCAACGGGATGATCACCAGGCACACCAGGGCCAGCACGGCCGGGTCGATGTAGGGCGAAATCCATTGCCACTCAGTGCCCTGGATGGCGAAACCGACGCAGAAGGCGATCAACAGCGCGGCAGTGATGCTGGCCGACATCACCCAGCCCTTGACGTCCATGCGCACGAAGTCTGAGTTGAGTGTGCGGTTGGCCCGCGCTTCGACCACGGCGATGGTGAGACAGGCGATCACCGTCAGCACCGCGTAGATCAAGGCAATACCGAACTCCAGATGGCGCCCGCCTTCGAGCAGGCTGCTCACGGCGTTGATCAGTGCATAGACCGCAACGCCACTGAGCAGGATGCCATTGAGCGCCAGTACCATCGGTTCCAGGTGCCAGAAGCCCATGGTGAAGCGCTCGCGCAGCTTGCGCGACATTTGTTTGCTGGTGACGTGGGCGGTGATCAGCTTGACCACCACCAGCGACAAGCCGCTCATGCTGGCGTCGACCAGCGAGTAGACGCCATCGAAGACGATCGAGAACGAGCCCGAGGCCAGGCCGAAGGCGATGCCGATGGTGGCGATGAACAGGGTGACGGCAATCGAGGTGCGCAGCAGGCCTTGCTCGCTGGTGATGTCGAAGAATGCCGGTTTGCTTGGTGTTTCCATAACTAAAACTCTTTTAAGGCGCTAATGCTGTGGGTGTCAGTGGCAGCCCTATCGCGGGGCAAGCCCGCTCCCACGATGCCAAGGCAGGGCCGCCACTGACTAGACGCGGAACTGTTCCATCAATGCTTGCTGCTGATTGGCCAGCCGGTTCAACGCCTGGCTGATCCGCGCCGACTCATCGGCTTGGCCCGACAGCGACTCGGTGACATCACGAATCCCCGCCACGTTGCGGTTGACCTCTTCCGCCACTGCGCTCTGCTCCTCGGCAGCCGAGGCAATCTGCAGGTTCATGTCGGTGATCACCGCCACAGCCTCACCGATTCGCTGTAGTGCAGGCAAGGCCTGTTCCATCTGGCTGGCACTGTCCTGAGCCTGGCGCTGGCCCTCGTGCATGGCCCCGACCACATCGCGAGTACCCTGTTGCAGGCCTTCGATCACCTGGCGAATCTCTTCCACCGACACTTGGGTGCGCTGGGCCAGGTTGCGTACTTCATCGGCCACCACGGCAAAGCCGCGTCCAGCTTCGCCGGCGCGGGCGGCTTCGATGGCGGCGTTCAGGGCCAACAGGTTGGTCTGTTCGGCTATCGCGCGAATCACCTCCAGCACTGAGCCGATCTGCTCGCTGCGGCTCTCCAGTGCGCGCGCCTCGTCCATGGCGGCGTCCATATCGCTGGCCAGACGGACGATGGTTTGGCGGGTGCCGGAGATCCGCTGCAAGCCTTCACGGCTGGCCTGATCAGCGCCGCGCGCCGCTTGCGCGGCCTGCGCTGCGTTGTGGGCGACGTCCTGGGCGGTGGCGCTCATCTCGTTGGCGGCGGTGGCCACCTGTTCGATCTCGCGTTGCTGTTGCTGCATGCCGTTGCTGGTCTGACTGGCGATGGCGGCGGACTGATCGGCAGTATCGCGTGCTTCGTGCAGCGAGCCTTTGACCTGGGCAATCACCGGTTGCAGCTTGTCCAGGAAGCGGTTGAACCAACCGGTCAATTGGCCCAGCTCGTCCTGGCGGGCATAGTCCAGGCGGCGGGTCAGGTCGCCTTCGCCACTGGCGATGTCGCGCAGGCGCTCGGCCACGGCGAGAATCGGCCGGGTAACGCCGCGGGCGGTCAGCCAGACCAGCAGCAGGCCTAGCACCGCAGCCACCAGACCTATCACCAGGCTGGTGACATTGGCGGCTTGGTTGCGTGCGTCCAGGCGTTTGTTGAGGGCAATCGCCGGGGCTTGCAACACCGCTTCGGGCAGCTCCAGCAGCACCTGCCAGGGCGCAGCGCCGGGGATCGGAGCGAACGGGTGGGAGATGCGCATCTGGCCCTCATCCAGGCGCTGTACCGGTTGGCCTGCACGCATGCTGGCGAGCAATGCGTGCGCCTGCGGGCCAAAGGTCTGTTCCAGGGTCTTGCTCAGCTGGGCACTGTCGCGGCTGTGTCCGGCGAGCAACCCGACCGGGCTGACGATGCTGACCTGGCCCTGGCCGTCGAACAATTCCTGACGTCCCGCCAGGCTCAGTTGCTGCAAGTTGTCCAAGCCGATATCCAGGCCAACCACGCCGACCACCTTGCCGTTTTCCAGCAAGGGCAGGGCAATGCTTGTCATCAGGACCTGGCGGCCATTGACCTCATCGAAATACGGATCGAGCACGCAGGCCTTGGCGGTTTCCTGCGGGCAGGTCAGCCAGCGGTTGTAGGGCGAGCCATTGGCGCCGACGCTGGTGTCGGCCAGCATCGATTCGGGCATGGCCTCTGACTCCAGGGTGCCGGGGCGTGGCTGCGACCAGTACAGCGAGAAGCGGCCGCTGTCGTTGCTGCCCTGGGCATCGTGATTGACGAAGCTGGCATCGCGCTGGTCGAGCGCATTGGGCGCGAACACCAGGTACAGACCGATCAGGTCTGGGTTGCCGGCCAAGGCGGCGCGGGCCTGAGTGGTCAGCTCGGCGCGCAGATCGGCGTCACCACGCTGCTTGAGCACCTGCACCAGGCGGGCAAAGCCATTGCCGTATTGATAAGCATCCATGAAGTAGCGCTGGATGCGCAGCGCTTGGGTTTCAGCGTGGGCTTGCAGGCGCAGGCGCGCGCTGTGATCGAGCAATTCGGTGTTGGCCGTGAAGACCTGCGCCGCGCTGCGTCGGGCCTGGGTCAGCGAAGTGGCCACCAGCAGGGCGACGATCACCAGCAGGCACAGGCCGGCGAGCAGGGTGATCTTCCACTGGATGGAGAGGCGGCGCAGCAGCATGGCAGCATTCCTTGTCGAGAAAAGGGCAACGCCCGCGATCAGGCGGGCGTCGGCAGGGTGGTCATTCGGCGATGCAGTTTGGCGGTGCTACCCGGAAGGCTTTGGTCAGCCAGCCGAGGTAGATCAACCCGGCCAGCGCCCAGGCGCCACCGAACAGTAACGAGTGTTCGTTGAGGTCCAGCCACAGCGAGACGATGATGCAAAAACCTATGGTCGGCAGGACCAGGTACTTGAGGTGGTTGGCCAGGCCCTTGTTGCGTTTCTCGCGCAGGTAACAATGGTTGATCACCGACAGGTTGACGAAGCTGAAGGCCACCAACGCGCCAAAGTTGATCACCGAGGTGGCGGTCACCAGGTCGAAGAAGATCGCCGACAGCGCGATCAAGCCGACCACCGCAATGTTCAGTACCGGGGTCTGGTAGCGCGAATGCAGGCGGGCGAACACCCCGCTGGGGATCACTTTGTCGCGACCCATCACATACAGCAGGCGCGACACGCTGGTCTGCGAGGCCAGCCCCGAGGCGATGGTATTGATTACCGTGCAGGCGATGAACACCGACTGGAATAGCTTGCCGCCCACGTACAGGGCGATCTCCGGCAGGGCCGCTTGCTGGTCGTGGAAGCGCTGCATGGTCGGGAAGTACGCCTGAATGAAGTACGACACCAGGATAAACACCGCACCGCCAATCAGCGCGGTGAGGAAGATCGCCCGTGGGATGGTCTTGCCCGGGTCGCGGGTTTCTTCCGACAGGCAGGTCACCGCATCGAAGCCCAGGAACGAGAAGCACAAGATCGTCGCCCCAGCAGCCAGTGCGCTGAACTGGGTCTGCGCATCCGCGAACGGCGCCAGGCTCCAGGCGGTGCCCATGCCCTCACCGTGGTCCAGGCCGCGCACGCACAGGTAGATGAACACCGCGATGATCACCACTTGCACCGCCACGAACAGGGCGTTGAAGTGCGCCACCAGGTTGATGCTGCGCATATTGATCAGGCTGATCAGGGTGACGAAGCCGGCCACCCAGATCCATTGCGGGACTTCGGGGAACATCGCCGAGAGGTAGAGCTTGGCCAGCAGCGCATTGACCATCGGCAGCAGCAGGTAGTCGAGCAAAGACGACCAACCCACCAGAAAACCCACGTGCGGATTGATCGCCCGCTGGGTGTAGGTGTAAGCCGAACCAGACTGTGGGAAGCGCCGCACCAGGGTGCCGTAACTCACGGCGGTGAACAGCACGCCGAGCAGCGCCAGGATATAGGCACTGGGCACGTGCCCGGCGGTGATCCCGGAGACGATGCCGAAGGTGTCGAATACGGTCATTGGCGTTAGGTACGCCAGGCCAATGATCACGACCTGCCAAAGGCGCAGGGACTTGCGAAACTGGCTGTTTGCCGAGGTGCTCTGGTCATGCTGCATGCTGGCGGGGCTCCTGGGCATGGACAGCGGACGCGGCGTGCGGGCACGGCAAGGTCAAGCGGATGAGCTCCATATTGTTCACCTTTTATGTTGGAGCGGCGTGACGCCTCCTGTGATGGAAGGCGGGTATTGCGAGGCGGTAAAAATAATCAACGGGGGGGCAGGAGGTGTCAAGTTAAACATGACGACCGACTTCTGAAGCAGATTGATATCGATATAAAAGGGTCTTTTTGACCATTTTTAACGAAATTTTTGGGGGCAGTTGGTATTTTGTGTAAAGAAAAACGTTCGCGCGGGTCGCCTAGCATCTGCGCAGCCAGGCGACTCACATACGCTCTAGGTGTCAGCTGTTTTCCCAGGTGTGTGCGCTGCCGGCCTTAATCGGCACAGGGCCGTCAAGCCTGAAGGGGAAGTAGTGGTCCAAGGCGGCGTCATACCAGCGTTCATATTCTCTGGAGATTATCCGGGCATCGGCCTTGATGTACTCCATCAGCCTCGCATAGTCAGGCCGGTGTGCAAGTAGCACGTCATTCAGCACTCTTGGGCCACACACTTCAGAAATCGTGCTCATAGACTGGAGGAGCGCTTCAGCTGTCTTGATGCGGGGGGTTGTCTTGAATGCCTCGGATAATAGACGGAACCGTTGATTCGCAGTCTCCAGGATTTTTTTCAGTACCGGGTTGTTTGCGTGGCTGGCGAAATGGGCGTTGCCAATCAGCTTATTCCCGTTCCATGGCATTCGAAAACGATTACCCAGCAGTACATCGTGCGGCGCCGCCGGCAGCTCTTTAGCAATGACCGAGACGAGGCTGTCATCGACATCCATATAGATCCCGCCATATTCATAGATCAGCCTGTAGCGCAGGAAATCCGCTGCCGCCGCCAGGTTACCTGCCGGGCTGTCAGGACTGCGGAAGTAGTTGAAACCGTCGCCTTCGGAGCTGTTGATGAACTGCGTGAAGAACGCTTGATCGTGCAGGCTGCGGACTTCAACGCTGGTTGCTTCGAGGGACTGGCGTATAGCGGCAAGCGTAGGTGCGCCGCCGTCTACATGGAGAATGAAACGATAGTTTGCGTTATCGGCGTTCTCCTTGATGTTCCAGCTCAATTTGTCGGGAAGCTTGTTTTCACCGACCCAGATCATGTGTATCTCGTTCTTGACCGGCGTGGTTTGCTGCGGTATCTGAGGCAGGTCAGGGAATCTGTACTCGATGAAGTGGTTTTCTGCCTGGAGCCGGTGGCGCACGCGTTCGAAGTCTCTAGCCGTTCCCGTTTTCCAGCGAACCTTGGTGTGCAACAACGGCTCTTCACGCCATGCGTAATTACCGTTAAAGGTGCGCCAGGCAGCAGCATCGGCGTCGTAGAAGACAGGGATCTCATCCTCGATGATGTCCGCCTCGCCGGGTGTCTGGATTTTCATGCGCACGTAAAAACGAGTGTGCTCCTCGATGATGTCATCCAACGGCACCGTGACCTCCACTCTCGGTATCAGAGGCTGACGTTGTATGCCCTCAACGACCCGCGTAGGCAGGGGCGGGCTGCTGATCGTGGTGAAAGAGGTGTTGCCGCCGCGCAGCCCGAAGCGCAGCTCGATGTCCCAGTAACCGTCTTCGGTCGCCTTCAGGAACGGCCCCCACTCGCGTGGATCGTCTGCCGAGCGAATCCGCAGTTGCTGCTCGTGCTCCAGCCACTCGACCCGATACACATCATGGCGGATGTTGACATACAGTTTGCCGTTTTCCAGGAAGGTGCCTTTGCCGCCGCCTGTGACGCGTATGGTGGAGGATGCTTTGAGCTGGGTGAGTCGGTTGCGCAGTTCCGGTTGCAGGCTGTCGAGTTGGGGGCGTGGCACTTTTAACTCGTCGATCAAAGGCCAATTAGCGTGCGGTGCAGCTTCAGGGGCTACCTGCTGTGCGCTTTCGGCCTGACGCTGCTGGGCACGCTCTACGGCCTCTGTCGCAGCCAGCTGTTCTTCGCTGAGCAGTACCTTGGACCTGGCAAGCTGTGACGCTTCACCGATCAGCGGCAGCGCATTGAGCAGTCCGAATGTCACTCGACCGATGCCTTCGACCGTTTCCTGCTCATTCTTGGCTGCGCTGATCTCACCCACGCCCACCGCCAGCAGGCCAGTGCCGAGTACCGCGACTAGCGGTGCCAGCTCCGGCAGCGCCAGGGCAACTGCGCCGATGACATTGACCGTCACCTCCAGGCCTTGCGCCAGCTGCTTGCGGTAGTACTCGCTTTGAGTGGCGATGTCGTGTCTGGCATCGGCGTAGAACCGTTGCTTGATCTGCCTGCGCATAGAGGTGAAGGGATACGGATACAGGGCTGGGCCAAAGCTGATGATTTTGTCCGGCACCCACAGCCCAGTGGCCTGGTCGAGTATGCGCGGATAGGCAGCCACGCCTCGAAGAGCAGTATCCACACCGCTGAGAAACGCGCCATCGAGCCTATCCGCAGAGCTGAAGTGGCTGGCCAGCGAAGCGCGCTTGTGGGGGGCACGGCATTGCTGCTGCAGCCATATGCGCAGCTCATGGGTATTGGTGAAACCATGCAGGGGCGAGGAATTACCGGGGATGTACAGCACCACATCGGCTTTGCGCTTGTCACCGAATACCATGATGTCTGACGCGGCATAGCCATAGATGCGTAGTTCAGCGATCGTATGATTAATTGAAATCGGATTTTCGGCAAAATAGCGATAGGAGGTGTTTTCCCAGCTGGTATCGGGGTGAAGCATCATGCTCTTGAGCACCAGTGCCGAATGCTCGGCGCTCAGCGAGCCCTCGTCACGCTGCAGCAGCGCAGCGTGCACCACATTGCCCTTGAGCATCAGGTGATAGTCGCTTTCGTGCTCAGTCCAAAAACGGTTGAGGTGGGTCAGAAAATGCGCTTGCAGCTGTGCATTCCAAACGAATTCGAGAAACGCTCTTGGGTCCAGGTCTACCTGGTTCGAGGCGTCGTAAACCTGCGGCGAGATACGCCGGTACACGGCATCGTATGAGCGCGAATCGGCCAATTGGCCGTCGCTGAGGTTTACCAGTGTGCTAACCGCATAGCCGTTCTTGCTCCAGGTCATGGGGTAGCCGAGGTGATCTGACCATGAGCCACTACCCCGTTGCTGCCAGTTGCCGATCAATGCTTGCGGCAGGGTCATGGCATGGGCCACCTGTGCCTGCCATGGGCCTGGGGTGATGTTAACCAGGTGCAGGTAAAGCGTGGCCAGGATCAAATCTTCTGGATCATCGTCTATGCCGTGCTGCTCAAGGTATTTGCGAATCTGCTGGTCGGCGTAGTCCTGGGGTGTCTCTAGCCTCACCTGTTCCCGGTCGAATACTTGCTTGATCGACAGCAGCACATCTTCATCCTGTTCGGGCGTGGCAGGAATAATCGATAGCAAAGCGTGTTGGCCGCGGCTGAACGAGGTGTCGGGCTGGGTAGCAGGTTCGGGCGAGAAGGGCTCACCCAGTGCAGGGTACTCTGGAAAAGTCGGCTGGTAGCTCACGTCGGTCTTCCTGAATAACGACTAGGGACGTTGAGCGTGTGCTGGGTGGGCAAGCCGGACGCGGTAGATAGTTACCGCACCTTTGCCCGGTGATGGCGGGCGAATGCTGTCATGTCCAGACGCCATTTGCATGGCCAAATTGTCCGGCCAGACGCGGCCTTACAGTGTAATCTTAGCGCGCGCGATTTTCGTCAAGCGAGTCGCTCACTACCCCCTATGGACAGCAATCGGTTCAATTCATGAAGAAATCAGTAGGCATCCTTTCCGGCCTGGCGGTCGCCATCGCCGTCGCAGTCACCGCTGGCGCCTGGTACACCGGCAAGCAACTGCCTGCCCAGTTGGACAGTTCCGTCAGCCGTGCTAACCAAGAACTGAAGAAGGCCGTGGCCGGCACAGGCGGTAGCATGACCCTTGAGCTGGCCTCGTTGGAGCAGCACTTCTTTACCAGCACTGCGCATTACCGGCTCAAGGCCAAGGATGTGTGGCTGGGCGAGGGCGCGCCACTGAGTTTTGACGTGGGTATCGTCGACCAGATCGAGCACGGCCCGTTTCCCTGGTCGCGGGTCAAGGCATTCAAGTTGATGCCGGTCCTGGCCACCAGCAACAGCACCCTGGAAAAAGACGATTTTACCGCCGCCTGGTTTGCCGCCGCCGGCGACCAGTCGCCAGTGACCGGCCAGGTCAGCCTCGGCTACACCGGTACTATCGACAGCGATATCCACCTGGCGCCGCTCAAGCTCAACGAAGACAACGGCAACACCCTGGACTTCTCCGGTATGCAGTTGCAGCTCAGCGGCGATGAGCAAGGCAAGGCGGTGAAGATCCACGGCACTGCCGAGCGCCTGGAAATGAAACTGGTCGGTGATGATCATCCGCCCGCTACCTTCAAGTTCGAAGGCCTGAAGATCGGTGGCGACCTGGCGAGCACCGGCCATGACCTGGTGTATGTCGGTAACCTTGACCTGGCCCTGGCACAAGCCCAGGCGACCTTGGGGCCTAAGCAAGACGTGCTGCTGCTCAAGGGGCTGGAGCAAAACAACCTGTACAGCGCCGAAGGCCCGGACACCATGGGTGGCCGTATCGAGTACAAGGTCAATGACATCAGCTATGCCGGCCGTGCGGTTGGCAGTGGGCAGATGGTGGTGACGGTCAAGTCGCTCGACATTCCGGCATTCCAGTCGTTGGCCGAGTGGTACCAGACCAAGCTGCCTGAAGTGCAAGAAATGCAGCAAGCCCAGGCGGCCGGCCAGCCATTCCCGACCTTCGACATGACCGAAGAAGAGAAGGTCAAGGTGCAGGCCGACTTGCAAAAGATCCTCGCCGCCAAGCCGAAGCTGGCGCTGGAACAACTGTCGTTCAAGACGGCCAATGGCGAGAGCCGTTTCAGCCTGGCGCTGGACTTCTCCAACCCAAGCTCGTTCGACTTGCCGCCTGATCAACTAGGCAAGCAGCTGGTCAGCCAGTTGAAGAGTCAGCTGTCGTTGTCCAAGCCGATGATCGGCGACCTGGCAACGCTGCAGGCGCTGCTCGAAGGGCAGACCGACGCCCAAGCGATTGCCCAGCAATCGAGCCAGGCAGGCGAGATGGTCGGCATGATGGCGCTGCAAAGCGGCATGGCCACTGTGCAGGGCAATGACGTGGTGTCCAACTTGCACTATGCCGACGGCATGGTCGACTTCAACGGTAAGAAGATGACGGTCGAGGAGTTCGCGATGATCCTCGGTGCGCACCTGGCCGCGCTGTCGCCGCAAGGCTGAAGCCTGAGTAAACCTGTTCCCACAGCAATAGCGTTGACCGATCGGTCGACGCGGCCCCTGTGGGAGCGGGCTTGCCCGCGAAGAGGCCAGAGCAGCTGGCAGAGCGCGTTGCCAGTGGACGCCTGATTGACTGTCACAAAAATCGCTTTTGCATTGACCTGATTGTCTGTAGCCTTCGGCGCGATAATAATCCGCGCCCGCAGAGGGCCGCGACGGCGTGCCTGCCGTCCGGCACCACTAGCCGATCTGCCAGGGCCGGGTGATACACTCGACTGACGCGCACGCGCGCCCGCAGGTCCAGCGATCATGACCCAGATTTCCGAACGCCTGTTGGTTCAAGCCCACCTTGATGCCAAGCAGCCCAACCCCCTGACCCCCGCGCAGGAGGCCGAGTACCGTGCGGCCATCGCCGCCGAACTCAAGGCCCAGAACGCCGTTCTGGTCGCCCATTTCTACTGTGATCCGGTGATCCAGGCGCTGGCCGAAGAGACCGGCGGCTGTGTGTCCGACTCCCTGGAAATGGCCCGTTTCGGCAAGAATCACCCCGCCGACACGGTGATCGTCGCCGGCGTGCGCTTCATGGGCGAGACCGCCAAGATCCTCACCCCGGAAAAACGCATCCTGATGCCAACCCTCGAAGCGACCTGCTCGCTCGACCTGGGCTGCCCGGTGGAGGAGTTCTCGGCGTTCTGCGACAAGCACCCCGAGCGTACCGTGGTGGTCTATGCCAACACCTCGGCAGCGGTCAAAGCGCGGGCCGACTGGGTCGTGACTTCCAGCTGCGCGCTGGAAATCGTCGAGACCTTGATGGACAACGGCGAAACCATCATCTGGGGCCCGGACCAGCACCTGGGCCGCTACATCCAGAAAAAAACCGGCGCCGACATGCTGCTGTGGGATGGCGCGTGCATCGTTCACGAAGAATTCAAGTCGCGCCAGCTGGCCGACATGAAGGCGCTGTATCCCGATGCGGCGATCCTGGTGCACCCGGAGTCGCCCGAGTCGGTGATCGACCTGGCCGATGCGGTGGGCTCCACCAGCCAGCTGATCAAGGCCGCGCAGACCCTGCCGAACAAGACCTTCATCGTCGCGACCGACAGCGGCATCTTCTACAAGATGCAGCAGCTGTGCCCGGACAAGGAGTTCGTTGCCGCGCCGACGGCGGGCAATGGTGCCGCGTGCCGTAGCTGTGCGCATTGTCCGTGGATGGCGATGAACACGCTGGAGCGTACGCTTGATTGCCTGCAGAAGGGCACTAACGAGATCTTCGTTGATCCGGCGTTGATTCCGCGAGCGATCAAGCCACTCAACCGGATGCTCGATTTCACCCAGGCAGCGCGGTTGAAGCTATCGGGTAACGCCTGAGGTCTTCAGTAAGCAATCGCGGGGCAAGCCCGCTCCCACGCTCACCCTACGATACTGGGTTGGCGTGGGAGCGGGCTTGCCCCGCGATGGGGTGTAGAGCCTTAGCGCATCATGTCCTTGACCATCCGCTGCTGCTCCAGGATCTGCCGCTGCCGGGCATCGATCTGTGACGCCAGCGGGAAGTTGCTCCCCGCCCGGCGCTTGGCGAAATCAAGCTGCTGCACCGCCTGATCAAAGTCGCCCACCAAGGTGAAGTACTCGGCGCGTGCCCGATGCAAGCCAATGGTATTGCCCGACAGCCCACGCACCTCAGCCACCTCGTACCAAACATCCGGGTCATCAGGACGCTTCTTGACCAGATCATCCAGCACTTTCTCCGCTTCAGCCGGCTTGCTCTGCTTGATCAGCAAATCAGCCCGCGCCTGCTGCAGGGGATAGTTGTTCGGATACAGCCCGCGCAACTTTTCAATGCGCTGCTGCGCATCGGCCAGGCGATTGTTGGTGATGTCCAGGTCAACCTGGGCCAGGTTGTAGGTGATGTCGTTGGGCGCCTTTGCCAGCAACGGCTTGAGGTTCTCGCGCGCTTCGTTGAGCCGCCCACCCTTGATCTGCGCCAGGGCCAGGCCATAGCGTGCAGCATCCAGGTTAGGGTTCTGGTCGAGCTGGTCACGGAAGCGCTTGGCTGCCAGCCCCGGTGTTTCCTCATAGGTCAAGGCGACGCGGGCGCGGATCAACTGGTAGCGCAGGCTGTCTTCAACGCCGCCTTTGGGCATCTGCTCGGCACGGTTGCGGGTGTCGGCGATACGCGACTCGGTCACCGGGTGAGTCAGCAGGAACTCCGGCGGCTTGGCACCGTAGCGATACTGACGGGCCAGGCGCTCGAACATGCTCGGCATGGTGCGCGGGTCATAGCCGGCTTTTTCCAGGTTCTGGATGCCGATGCGGTCGGCTTCCTGCTCGTTCTGCCGGGAGAAGCGCCGTTGCTCCTGGATTGCCGCCGCCTGGGTGCCGGCGATCAAGCCAATGCCGGCGTCACCACCACCGCCCGCAGCCAGGACGATACCGGCCAGCAGCGCGGCCATCATCGGCAGTTGCATGCGCTGTTGCGCCTCGACTCCACGGGCAAAGTGGCGTTGCGACAAGTGCGCCAGTTCGTGCGCCAGTACCGAGGCGTATTCACCTTCGCTCTGGGCATTGAGGAACAGCCCGCCGTTGACCCCGACGATCCCGCCGGGGGCGGCAAACGCGTTGAGCTCTCGGCTGTCGATCAGGATGAATTCCAGGCGCCGGTCTTGCAGCTGGCTGGTTTCGGCCAGCTTGTACACGCTGGTTTCGACGTAGTCCTTGAGCTGCGGGTCGTTCAGCTGCCTGACGTTGCCGCGCAGCAAGCTCAGCCAGGCGCGGCCCAGCTCATGCTCCTGCTGTGGGGAAACGATCGCGGAACTGGCATCGCCCAGTGACGGCAGGTCGTCAGCATGGCCGGGCAGGGCCAGCAGGCAGGCCAGCGTCAGCAGGGTGGGGCGCAGTAGATTCATGCACGAAGCTCGCGTCGGATCAAAGTCCGTACTGTAGCTGGCTCACACCTTGGCGACCAGTGGCGGTATCCTACGAGTCTTGTCTGCCATGCACTGTTGCCCTCGCCAGGAGCCCCGCGAATGATCGATAGCCTGACCTGCGACGCCGAACTCGACGCCAGTGGTCTGAACTGCCCATTGCCGCTGCTCAAGGCCAAGATGGAACTCAATCGCCTGGCCAGTGGCGCGGTGCTCAAGGTGATCGCCACCGATGCCGGTTCGCAGCGCGACTTCAGCACTTTTGCCCGCTTGTCCGGTCATACCCTGCTGCATGAAACAGCCGAGTCCGGCATCTATACCTACTGGCTGCGCAAGGCCTGAGTTTTTCTCCCAAGGATCGTCAATGTTCAAAGTGCTTCGCGACTGGATGCAGCGCTACTTCTCCGACGAAGAAGCGGTGGTGCTGGCGGTCCTGCTGGTCCTGGCCTTCACGGCGGTATTGACCCTCGGCGGCATGCTCGCCCCGGTGCTGGCGGGTTTGGTCCTGGCGTTTCTGATGCAGGGGCTGGTCAATGCCCTGGAGCGGCTGAAAGTCCCTAGTCGGTATGCCGTAGGGCTGGTCTTCGCCTTGTTCATGGGTGCCCTTGGGGTGTTCCTGCTGGTGCTGGTGCCGCTGCTCTGGCACCAGTTGATCACCCTGTTCAACGAGTTGCCGGGCATGCTCGGCAAGTGGCAGTCGTTGCTGTTGCTGCTGCCGGAGCGCTATCCGCACCTGGTGTCTGATGAGCAAGTGCTGCGCGCCATCGAGTCGGTGCGGGACGAGATCGGCAAGTTCGGCCAATGGGCGCTGACCTTCTCGCTGTCGAGCCTGCCGCTGCTGGTCAACGCGATGATCTACCTGGTGCTGGTGCCGATCCTGGTGTTCTTCTTCCTCAAGGACCGCGAGTTGATCGCGCGCTGGGTCAGCGGCTATCTGCCGCGTGAGCGCACCCTGCTGACCCGGGTGGGCGATGAGATGAACCGGCAGATCGCCAACTATATTCGCGGCAAGGGCATCGAAATCCTGATCTGCGGGATTGCCACCTACATCGCCTTCATCAGCCTGGGGCTCAACTATGCGGCGCTGCTGGCGTTATTGGTGGGACTGTCGGTGGTGGTGCCGTACGTAGGGGCGGTGGTGGTGACCGTGCCGGTGACCTTGATCGCGCTGTTCCAGTGGGGCTGGGGCGACCAGTTCATCTACCTGATGGCGGTGTACGCAATTATCCAGGCGCTGGATGGCAACGTGCTGGTGCCGCTGCTGTTCTCCGAGGCGGTGAGCTTGCACCCGGTGGCGATCATCTGTGCAGTGCTGCTGTTTGGCGGATTGTGGGGGTTCTGGGGAATCTTCTTCGCCATCCCGCTGGCGACCTTGTTCAAGGCGGTGCTGGATGCCTGGCCCAGGCAGGAGCCAGCGGTGGCGCCGTTGCTGTAAAGAATTGGGGCCGCTTTGCGGCCCCAGTCGATCTCAAGCCTTGTTCAGGTCCTGAGCCGCGGCCAGCACGGCATCTACATGCCCCGGCACCTTCACTCCACGCCACTCCTGACGCAACACGCCATCCTTGTCGATCAGGAAGGTGCTGCGATCCACGCCCAGGTATTCCTTGCCGTACAGCTTCTTCAGCTTGATCACATCGAACAGCTGGCACAGCGCCTCGTCCTTGTCGCTGATCAGTTCAAAGGTGAAGCCCTGCTTGGCCTTGAAGTTCTCGTGCGACTTGATGCCATCACGCGACACGCCAAACACCACCGTGTTGGCAGCCTGGAACGCCGCGTGCTGGTCGCGAAAGCCCTGGCCCTCGGTGGTGCAGCCTGGGGTGCTGTCCTTGGGATAGAAGTACAACACCACCTGCTTGCCTTTCAGCTCAGCAAGACTGACGGTCTGGCCACTGGTGGCCTGGGCCTGGAAGTCGGCAACGGGTTGGTCGAGTGCTACGGCCATGGGAGTTTCCTTACATCGGGTTCTGTGGGCGCCACGGTTCGATAAGCGCATCCAGGTTCAGGGCGTCGGCAAAGTCCAGGAACTGATCGCGCAGCCAGCTGATCTGGGTGCCGGCCGGCAGGATCACGGTGAACTGGGCGTTGAGCATACTGCTGCCAGTCTGTGGTGCCAGGTAGGTGTCGCAGGTCATCGCTTCGAGCTCGACGCGGTGGTCGAGGAAGAACTGGCACAGCTCATTGATGATGTCCGGGCGATAGGCGGCGCTGACATAGGCCACATAAGGCAGGGCCTGCGGGCGCACTTCCTGGTCGGCGCTGCGCACCACATCCAGGGTCAGGCCGTGCTTCTTGCCCAGGCCCGGCAAAATGGCTTCAAGGCGCGCCAGGGCGTCCCAGCTACCGCCGACCTGCAGCACCAGCGCGCTGGTCTCGCCATGACGGGACAGACGCGAGGTGACCACCGCGCAACGATTGTCGAACGCGGCGCGGCTAAGGACGTTGGCCAGCTCCATCGGGTTGGGGCCCAAGGCACTGATGACAAGGAATTGTTCGCGGACTGTGGGGGTGGACATGCAGCATTCCTAAAGCGATGAGCGGTCGGGGCAGGACGGGGGCTAGCTTCCTTTTGCGCAGGGTCCCAGGCCGGTGAAGGCGGTCATGGACGCACGTGGGGAGCACTGTCGACGGCCCGACGGGCCGCGCTGCACCGATCAAAGGATCAAGGGTAGCGAAAAGCAGCGCCGAGGGGAATGCTCCGCCCGCCAGCTTCGCTTGTGCAAGGCCGATGGCGCCAGTACCATTACCGCTCTCTTTTTCCGGCAGGAGCAGTTACATGATTGCGGGCAGTATGGTGGCATTGGTCACACCCATGGATGCACAAGGGCGTCTTGATTGGGACAGCCTCGGCAAACTTGTAGACTTCCACCTGGAAAAAGGCACGCATGCAATCGTCGCTGTCGGCACCACCGGTGAGTCGGCGACCTTGAGTGTAGAAGAGCACATTCAGGTCATCGAGTTCGTGGTCAAGCGGGTCGCTAAGCGCATCCCGGTCATCGCCGGTACCGGGGCCAACTCCACCTCCGAAGCCGTGCACCTGACCCAGAACGCCAAGAACGCTGGCGCCGACGCCTGCCTGCTGGTGGTACCGTACTACAACAAGCCGACCCAGGAAGGCTTGTACCAGCACTTCAAGCACATCGCCGAAGCCGTCGACATTCCGCAGATCCTCTATAACGTACCCGGCCGCACCTCCTGCGACATGCAGGCCGAGACGGTGATCCGCCTGTCGACCGTGCCCAACATCATCGGTATCAAGGAAGCCACTGGCGACCTGGACCGCGCCAAGGCCATCATCGATGGCGTCAGCAAAGACTTCATCGTCCTGTCCGGCGATGATCCGACTGCGGTCGAGCTGATCTTGCTGGGCGGCAAAGGCAACATCTCCGTTACCGCCAACGTCGCCCCGCGCGAAATGGCCGATCTGTGCGAGGCCGCCCTTGAGGGCAATGCCGAGAAGGCCCGCGCGATCAACGAAAAACTCATGCCGCTGCACAAAGACCTGTTCTGCGAAGCCAACCCGATTCCGGTGAAGTGGGCGCTCGTTGAAATGGGCCTGATGCACAAGGGCATTCGCCTGCCGCTGACCTGGCTGAGCGAAGGCTGTCACGAAAAAGTCCGTACTGCCTTGCGCCAGTCCGGCGTACTGGTTTAATCGAGGAAGTACACCGCATGAAGCGACTGGCTGGTCTTTCCGCCCTTGCCCTGATCATTTCCAGCACCAGCGGTTGCGG
>Ga0213821_1000473_pt1 | contig 24508 bp, 25 predicted proteins | sample MC6MC0909MG_FD_179894 | JGI IMG/M metagenome (GOLD analysis project Ga0213821, IMG submission 179894) | Enriched soil aggregate microbial communities from Iowa State University, Ames, United States - MC6-MC0909-MG | ecosystem: Environmental > Terrestrial > Soil > Unclassified | place: USA: Iowa...
AACTCCGGTGCCGTTCCCGCGCGCCGTAGTGGTACCTACTTTGGCCTGGGCACCTACCTTGGGCTGGCTGGCGCCTTGTTGGCAATGATCGTGCTGTTCTCGCTGTTGAGCAGCCATTTCTTGTCCTACGCGACCTTCAGTACCTTGGCCAACCAGATACCCGACCTGATGGTGCTGGCAGTAGGGATGACGTTCGTACTGATCATTGGCGGTATCGATTTGTCGGTGGGCTCGGTATTGGCCCTGGCGGCCTCGGCGGTGAGCGTGGCGATCCTCGGCTGGGGCTGGAGTGTACTGCCTGCGGCGTTGCTGGGCATGGCAGTGGCGGCCATGGCCGGTAGCGTCACTGGCAGTATCACCGTAGCGTGGCGCATCCCCTCATTCATCGTCTCGCTTGGCGTACTGGAGATGGCGCGTGGCTTGGCCTACCAGTTCACCGATTCGCGTACCGCTTACATCGGTGACGCATTCGCCTGGTTCTCCAACCCCATCGCCTTTGGCATTGCGCCGGCGTTCATCATCGCCTTGGTGGTGATCATCGTTGCCCAGCTGGTGCTGACCCGCACAGTGTTCGGTCGCTACCTGATCGGCATTGGCACCAATGAAGAAGCCGTGCGCCTGGCAGGCATCGACCCGCGGCCATACAAGATCCTGGTCTTCACCCTGATGGGCCTGCTGGCTGGCCTGGCTGCGCTGTTTCAGATATCGCGCCTGGAGGCGGCCGATCCCAATGCGGGTTCTGGCCTCGAGCTGCAGGTGATCGCCGCCGTGGTGATCGGCGGCACCAGTCTGATGGGCGGGCGTGGCTCGGTCATCAGCACCTTCTTCGGCGTGTTGATCATCTCCGTACTGGCCGCAGGCCTTGCGCAGATTGGCGCTTCGGAACCTACCAAACGCATCATCACCGGGGCGGTCATCGTCATCGCCGTGGTACTCGACACTTACCGCAGCCGGCGCGCGAGCCGGCGGAATTGAACCCATGGCAACCATCAAAGATGTCGCGGCACTGGCGGGTATCTCCTACACCACCGTGTCGCATGTACTGAACAAGACCCGTCCAGTCAGCGAGCAGGTGCGTCTGAAAGTCGAGGCGGCTATCGTCGAGCTGGATTACGTGCCCAGTGCCGTCGCCCGCTCGCTGAAAGCCCGTAGCACCGCCACCATTGGCTTGCTCGTGCCTAACAGCGTCAACCCGTACTTTGCCGAATTGGCCCGGGGTATCGAGGATGGCTGCGAACGCAATGGCTATTGCGTGATTCTGTGTAACTCCGACGACAACCCGCAGAAGCAACGCAGCTACCTGCGGGTGTTGCTGGAAAAACGCATCGATGGCTTGGTGGTGGCGTCGGTGGGCGAGGACAGCGATCTGCTGCAGAGCCTGTCTGGGGTGCGCACTCCGATGGTCATCGTCGACCGTGCGTTGGAGGGGGTGGATGCTGATCTGGTGCGCATCGACCACGAGCAGGGCGCCTATCTCGCCACGCGCCATTTATTGGAATTGGGCCATCGCGATATCGCCTGTATCGGGGGGCCTGCCGAGACCGGCGTCAGCCGGTTGCGTCTGGCCGGTTATCGTCGGGCGATGGCTGAGGCCGATGCGCCGATCGCTGCAGACCGTGTGCTGCACTGCGACTTCACCAGCCCCGGGGGGCATGCGGCCGCCGCGCGCTTGCTCGACGGCCCGCGCCCCACGGCGATTTTCGCGGGCAACGACATGATCGGCTTTGGCGTGCTGCGCGCAGCGGCCGAGCGCAATATCAATGTGCCCGGTGAGTTGTCGGTGATCGGCTTCGACGATATCGAGCTTAGCCGTTACGTCTATCCGCCGCTGACCACCGTTGGCCAATCGATCCGAGAGCTGGGTGAAAGCGCGGCCGAGCTGCTGCTCTCGCGGATCGCTACGCCCCGGCGCGAGGCGGCGCAAGCCGAGCAGCGGATCGTCGCGCCGCGCATCGTCATGCGTGAGTCCACCGGGCCGCGCCCGGACTTGTTCAATGATTACCGTTAAGGAATTGCCATGGATGCCAAGGTAGTAGTGGTCGGCAGCCTCAACATGGACCTGGTGGCCCGCGCCACGCGTTTGCCGCGCGGTGGTGAGACGCTGGCCGGCGACAGTTTCTTCACTGTTCCGGGAGGCAAGGGGGCCAATCAGGCGGTGGCGGTGGCACGCCTGGGCGGCAGCGTAGCGATGATCGGCAACGTCGGCGATGACGCCTATGGCCAGCAGTTGCGCCAGGCGCTACAGGTCGAAGGTGTTGACTGCCAGGCTGTGAGCGTGTGCGACGGCGTGTCCAGTGGGGTGGCGTTGATCGTGGTGGATGCCTCGAGCCAAAACGCCATTGTCATCATTCCCGGCGGCAATGGGCTCCTCAGCCCTGAGGCGGTGCAGCGTTTCGACGCCTTGTTGCAGGCTGCCGAGATCGTCATCTGTCAGCTTGAGGTGCCGCTGCCGACGGTAGGTTGGACCCTGGCTCGCGCCCGCGAGCTGGGCAAGACGGTCATTCTCAATCCTGCGCCAGCTAGCGGGCCGCTGCCGGCGCAGTGGTTTGCCCATATTGATTACCTCACCCCCAATGAAAGCGAGGCCGAGGCTCTGACTGGCCTGCCCGTGACGGACCAGGATAGCGCCCGTCGCGCCGCTGAGCAGTTGCTGAAGCTGGGGGCAGGCAAAGTGATCGTCACCCTCGGCGCTCAAGGTGCCTTGTTCGTCAATGCCGACGGCAGCCAGCACTTCCCGGCGCCGCATGTCGAACCGCTGGACACCACTGCGGCCGGGGATACCTTCATTGGTGGTTTTGCGGCAGGGTTGTCGCAGGGGATGGAGGAGGGTGAGGCGATTGCTTTCGGTCAGCGCGCCGCGGCGTTGTCGGTCACCCGAGCGGGTGCCCAGCCGTCGATTCCTTACGCCAGGGAGTTGCAGTCGTGAAGAAAACCGCGCTGCTCAATATCGCCTTGTCCCGCACCATTGCCGGTTTGGGGCACGGCGATGTGGTGATTATTGGTGACGCGGGGCTGCCAGTGCCAGCGGGTGTCGAACTGATCGACTTGGCCCTGACCCCTGGGATTCCTGATTTGGCCAGTGTCCTGCGCGCGGTGCTGAGCGAGATGCAGGTCGAGCGACACGTGCTCGCCGAAGAGCTGTTTCAGGTTTCGCCGCCGGCCCTGGCGGAGATCGAACAGCTCCATGCGCAAGGCGTGCTCGGCGGGCGTGAACGTCTGCACCACAGCGAGTTCAAGGATCTGAGCAGGCAGGCCAAGGCTATCGTGCGCACGGGAGAGTGCCAGCCCTATAGCAACATTGCCCTAATCGCTGGCGTTACCTTTTAAGTTCAGGGCGCAAGTCTTCCATTCATCACGCAGCAAGGAGTGCTCGATGCTCAAGCGTTTGCTACAAGGAGTCGTACTGATGTCCACCATCGCCGCCGCCAGTCTGCAGGCCGCGCCTCGCGACCTGATCATCGATACCGACCCCGGGGCGGACGATCTGGTGGCACTTTTTTTGGCCATGGCCTCGCCTGACGCGCTGAACATTCGCGCCATCACCACCGTTGCCGGCAATGTGAGATTGGCAAAAACCTCACGCAATGCTCGCCTGGCGCGCGAATGGGCAGGCCGGGAGGAGATCCCTGTATATGCTGGCGCCGGCCGCCCGCTGGTACGCCCGCCAATCTACGCCGCCGAAGTGCATGGCGAAGAAGGGCTTACGGGCGTCAGTGTGCACGAGCCAAAGCAGGGCCTGGCCAAGGGCAATGCGGTGCAGTATCTGGTCGATACCCTGGGCGCTGCCGAGCCGCATAGCATCACCATCGCCATGCTCGGGCCGCAAACCAACCTGGCCTTGGCGTTGATTCAGCAACCCGATATCGTCGACGGCATCAAGGAAGTGGTGGTGATGGGTGGTGCGCACTTCAATGGCGGCAATATCACCCCAGCTGCGGAATTCAACCTGTTCGCCGACCCGCATGCCGCGCAAGTGGTGCTGGCCAGTGGCGTCAAGCTCACCTATCTGCCGCTGGATGTCACCCACAAGCTATTGACCAGCGAGACTCGCCTCAAGCAATTGGCTGCGGTGAATAATCGGGCCAGCAAGCAGGTAGTGGATATTCTCAACGCCTACATCAAGCACGATATGGACCTTTATGGCATGCCCGGCGGCCCGGTGCATGATGCCAGCGTCATTGCCTACCTGCTCAAGCCCGAGTTGTTCAGCGGGCGGCAGATCCACATGACAGTCGATAGCCGCGAAGGGCCAACCTTCGGCCAGACCGTGGCGGATTGGTACGGTGTGCTCAAGCAACCGGCCAATGTGCTGTGGATCGGAGATGGCGACGCCCAGGGCTTGTTCGACCTGCTCAGCGAGCGTCTGGCTCGATTGCAATAGCTTCGTGTGGCGCGTAGCGCTCGAGCACCTGTTCGATGAAGCTGCGCGTCGCCTCACTGCCGCGATCGCGCACCAGTAGATCGACGGCAATCAACAGCAGCTCCTCGGGTGTGCCAGGGCTGTAGGCGCTCTGGCCCTCGGCCCATTTGACCTTGATATCGGCATCGATGGTGTGACTGCTCATGGGAGATTCTCGTGACGGCCCGGGCGATGAGGCGAACACCTGACCCTGGCGTTCGTAGGGAGGCATGCTGCGCTCCACTTATTGCAGTAAATCATGCCTTTGCGTCAATAGCCCTGCGACTTAGGCATAAGAACGCTCGGCTGGCAAACTATCGGTGTGGTGCAAAATCCGGTCACGATTAGCGTTTCGCCTCAAGCGGCCGATTCAGGCAGACTTGTGCGGTTTTGCAACAAATTTTGCGTGGAGCTGTCGCATAGAGCAGTTCCCATGATGATTAGGAGGATTCATGTTCCGTACCCGTGCTTCCCTGGCAACCCTGCTGGTGGCTACAGTCCTGGCAGGTTGCAGCACAGGCGGTTCTTCCGGCACTGCTGGCAACGCCCCGGCGGCTCCAGCCGGTAACGACGGCCGCTGCGAAGCCAGAGGCGCCGACTTTGCAGTTGGCAAGCCGGGCACCCCAGACCTGCTCGAGCAGGCGCGCAAGGCCAGTGGCTCGCAGATGGCGCGAATCCTCAAGCCACACGATGTAATTACCCTGGAGTATCGCTCTGAGCGCTTGAACTTGAACGTTGATGAGCAGGGCAAGGTCATTCGCGTTAACTGCGGTTGATCCGCGCCTGCCGTCGGGCGCAAGTCCGCTGCCACGTATTCGTTTGAGCGATTGCGTGGGGGCGGGCTTGTCCCGCGATGGGAAGCCCTGCCACTGGCAGAGCAGATCCCAAGCATAAAAAAACCCGCCACAAGGGCGGGTTTTTTTACAACAATCCGAATTACTCCGGACGAACCTGTGCAGCCTGCATGCCCTTCTGGCCGCGTTCAGCGACGAAGGAAACAGTCTGGCCTTCTTTCAGGCTCTTGAAGCCGTCGGTTTCGATGGCTTTGAAGTGTACGAACAGGTCGTCGCCGCCGCCTTGAGGAGTGATGAAGCCGAAGCCTTTCTCATCGTTGAACCACTTGACGGTGCCGGTTTGGCGATTGGACATGGGGTGAATCTCCAGAAACATGATTTTTTATCGAGGTGCAAATGTGGCCGAAGCTACGTGCGCCAGGTACATCATAGTCTAATTCTGCGGATGTCGCGCCTTTTACCTTCGGATTATGCTGATCCATCGCAAATAAAAGCGCAGTAAGCCACAAAATCGCCGTATCAATTAGCGTTGCAGGCCTGCTGGACCACGGTTTGCGCCTTTTTCATCAATTCGGCATCCACTCCGTCCTGGCTGTCCAAATCCTTGATTTCCTCGTCTGTGAAATTCTTCTTGATGGCTTGTGCGCCACATTCACAGTGTTTTTTGGCCGTATTGGCATCGACGCCCTGGCCGGTCGCCACCTGCTGGCACTGTGTCATGTAGGTCGCTTGCTTGCCGGCCGGGAAGTCGCCAGCGGTTGCGGCCATGGGCAGCAGCAGGGCGCCGGCGGCAGTCAAGGCCAAAAGAGACTGAAATCGCATAACCAGACACTCCTTGGGTTAGGTCTCATACAGAGTAGGATGCTTCAGAAAGTCTGATAGGCAAATTTCCGCACAAGTTCAGCACGGGGCGTAATTTCCAAATATTTCTGCCTGGGGTGCAACCCGCGTGCTAGCATGCTTGGCTTGCGGCGGGCCTGGTGCCGGCCGTAATCATTTTATTTTCCAGTCACTCTGGTTCGTCCCTGGCAAGCCGAAAGGTTTCTGCCACTGTGAGGCAGGCTTTCCCGCGGGAAAGGCAGGTCGGATCTTGTACTGGCTCATCCCAACCCACGTGACCTTTGGTAGGGGTCACCACTAGGAGAGGAGGCGCCATGCCCACTATTACTCTTCCCGATGGCAGTCAACGTTCGTTCGATCACGCCGTATCCGTAGCTGAAGTCGCTGCCTCTATTGGCGCAGGCCTGGCCAAGGCCACCCTGGCCGGCAAGGTCGACGGCAAACTGGTCGATGCGTGCGATCTGATCGAGCACGACGCCACCCTGCAGATCATCACCCCTAAAGATGAAGAGGGACTGGAGATCATCCGTCACTCGTGCGCCCACCTGATCGGCCACGCAGTGAAGCAGCTGTACCCGACCGCCAAGATGGTGATCGGCCCAGTGATCGACGAAGGCTTCTATTACGACATTGCCTACGAGCGCCCCTTCACTCCTGACGACCTCGCGGCCATCGAAAAGCGCATGCAACAGCTGATCGAGAAGGACTACGACGTCATCAAGAAGATGACCCCGCGCGCCGAAGTCATCGACGTGTTCCGCAATCGCGGTGAAGACTACAAGCTGCGCTTGGTCGAAGACATGCCCGATGAGCAGGCCATGGGCCTGTACTATCACGAAGAATACGTCGACATGTGCCGCGGTCCGCACGTGCCGAACACCCGCTTCCTCAAGGCATTCAAGCTGACCAAGCTGTCCGGCGCCTACTGGCGCGGCGATGCCAAGAACGAGCAATTGCAACGTGTGTACGGCACCGCCTGGGCTGACAAGAAGCAGCTGGCAGCCTACATCCAGCGCATCGAAGAAGCCGAAAAACGCGACCACCGCAAGATCGGCAAGCAGCTGGATCTGTTCCACCTGCAGGAAGAAGCCCCGGGCATGGTCTTCTGGCACCCGAACGGCTGGACCGTGTATCAGGTGCTCGAGCAATACATGCGCAACGTCCAGCGTATCAATGGCTACCTTGAGATCAAGACCCCGCAAGTGGTCGACCGCATCCTGTGGGAGAAGTCCGGTCACTGGTCCAACTACGCCGAAAACATGTTCACCACTTCGTCGGAAAGCCGCGACTACGCGGTAAAGCCGATGAACTGCCCATGCCACGTGCAGGTGTTCAATCAGGGCCTGAAGTCGTACCGCGATCTGCCGCTGCGTCTGGCTGAATTCGGTGCTTGCCATCGCAATGAGCCATCCGGCGCCCTGCACGGCATCATGCGTGTGCGTGGCTTCGTGCAAGACGACGCGCACATTTTCTGCACCGAAGATCAGGTGAAGAAAGAAGCCGCCGACTTCATCAAGCTGACCTTGGATGTGTACAAGGACTTCGGCTTCACCGACATCGCCATGAAGCTCTCGACCCGTCCGGTCAAGCGCGTCGGTTCCGAAGAGCTGTGGGATCGCGCTGAAGGTGCGCTGGCCGATGCCCTGAACGAGTCGGGCCTGGAGTGGGAATATCAGCCGGGCGAGGGCGCGTTCTACGGTCCGAAGATCGAGTTCACCCTGCGCGACTGCCTGGGCCGTAACTGGCAGTGTGGTACCCTGCAATACGATCCGAACCTGCCTGAGCGTCTGGACGCCAGCTACATCGCCGAAGACAACGCCCGTAAGCGTCCGGTGATGCTGCACCGCGCCATCCTCGGTTCGTTCGAGCGCTTCATCGGCATGCTCATCGAGCACTATGCCGGTGTCTTCCCAGCCTGGCTGGCGCCAACCCAGGCGGTGATCATGAATATCACCGACAAACAGGCCGATTTCGCCCTTGAGGTGGAAAAAAACCTGACCGATAGCGGTTTCCGTGCCAAGTCTGACTTGAGAAATGAGAAGATCGGCTTTAAAATCCGCGAGCATACTTTGCTCAAGGTCCCGTACCTTTTGGTTATAGGGGACCGTGAAGTCGAAACGCAAACCGTCGCTGTGCGTACTCGCGAAGGCGCTGACCTGGGCTCCATGCCCGTCGCCCAATTCGCTGAGCTCCTTGCGCATGCGGTTTCCCGGCGTGGTCGCCAAGAATCGGAGTAATAACTATTAAGCGTGAAATGAGAAACGATAAACGAACTGCACCGAAGGCCCCGATCAACGAGAATATCTCGGCCCGCGAGGTTCGGTTAATTGGCGCTGACGGCGAGCAGATTGGCATCGTCTCGATTGATGAAGCGCTTCGTATCGCTGAAGAAGCGAAGCTGGATCTGGTAGAGATTTCTGCTGACGCCGTACCTCCTGTCTGCAAGGTCATGGACTACGGCAAGCACCTCTTCGAGAAGAAGAAGCAGGCCAACGAGGCCAAGAAAAACCAGAAGCAGATCCAGATCAAAGAAATCAAGTTTCGTCCAGGGACGGAGGAAGGGGATTACCAGGTAAAACTACGCAACCTGGTACGTTTCCTTAGTGATGGGGACAAGGCCAAGATCTCTCTGAGATTCCGTGGTCGTGAGATGGCCCACCAGGAGCTGGGCATGGAGCTGTTGAAGCGGGTTGAAGCTGACCTGATCGAATACGGCACCGTTGAGCAGCATCCGAAGATGGAAGGACGCCAGCTTATGATGGTCATCGCCCCCAAAAAGAAGAAGTAATCTCCCGGGCACGGCAGGCCTGATGATTATTGTGTAATTTTATCGAATGCGGAGTTCCAACATGCCAAAAATGAAAACCAAGAGCGGTGCTGCGAAGCGTTTCCTGAAAACGGCTTCCGGCTTCAAGCACAAGCACGCTTTCAAGAGCCACATCCTGACCAAAATGTCGACTAAGCGTAAGCGTCAACTGCGTGGTAGCAGCCTGCTGCACCCGTCTGACGTGGCAAAAGTCGCGCGCATGCTGCGCGTTCGTTAATTCTGGTCTAGATAGAGGAAGTTACTCATGGCTCGTGTAAAGCGCGGCGTAATCGCTCGTAAGCGTCACAAGAAAATTCTGAAACTGGCTAAAGGCTACTACGGTGCACGTTCGCGCGTATTCCGTGTTGCCAAGCAGGCTGTCATCAAGGCTGGTCAATACGCCTACCGTGACCGTCGCCAGAAAAAGCGTCAGTTCCGCGCTCTGTGGATCGCTCGTATCAACGCCGGTGCCCGCACCAACGGTCTGTCTTACAGCCGTCTGATTGCTGGCCTGAAAAAAGCGTCGATCGAAATCGACCGCAAAGTTCTGGCTGACCTGGCAGTGAACGAAAAAGCGGCGTTTGCTGCGATTGTCGAGAAGGCTAAAGCCGTTCTGGCTTAAGTACCCACGACAATCACCCGGCGATGCTAGCGTCGCTGGGTGTTGAACGTCATCGATAGGGGAAGAGCCTTCAAAGCTCTTCCCCTATTTTCGTATCTGGAGTCTGTACATGGAAAACCTGGATGCGCTGGTCTCCCAAGCCCTGGAAGCTGTGGAGCGCGCTGAAGACATCAATGCCCTGGAACAGATCCGGGTTCAATTTCTCGGCAAGAAGGGCGAGCTGACCCAGGTGATGAAGACCCTGGGCAACCTGCCAGCCGAAGAGCGCCCCAAGGTTGGAGCGCTGATCAACGACGCCAAGGAACGCGTCACCGAAGTGCTCAACGCACGCAAAGCTGCCTTTGAAGAGGCCGAGCTCAGCGCTCGCCTGGCGGCCGAATGCATTGATGTGACCTTGCCAGGTCGTGGCCAGACCACCGGTGGCCTGCACCCGATCACCCGCACCCTCGAGCGTATCGAGCAGTTCTTCACCCACATCGGCTACGGCATTGCCGAAGGCCCTGAGGTCGAAGACGACTACCATAACTTCGAAGCGCTCAACATCCCTGGCCACCACCCGGCGCGGGCGATGCACGACACCTTCTATTTCAATGCCAACATGCTGCTGCGTACCCACACCTCGCCGGTGCAGGTGCGGACCATGGAGTCTACTCAGCCGCCAATCCGCATTGTTTGCCCGGGCCGCGTCTATCGCTGCGACTCGGATATCACTCACTCGCCGATGTTCCACCAGGTCGAAGGCCTGTTGATCGATCGCGACATCAATTTCGCCGACCTCAAGGGCACCATCGAAGAATTCCTGCGCGTGTTCTTCGAAAAACAACTGGACGTGCGTTTCCGTCCGTCGTTCTTCCCCTTCACCGAGCCCTCTGCTGAAGTCGATATCCAGTGTGTGATGTGCTCCGGCAAAGGCTGCCGCGTCTGCAAGCAGACGGGCTGGCTGGAAGTCATGGGCTGCGGCATGGTCCACCCGAACGTGCTGCGCATGTCCGGTATCGATCCGGAAGAGTTCCAAGGCTTCGCCTTCGGCATGGGTGCCGAGCGCCTGGCCATGCTGCGCTATGGCGTCAACGATTTGCGTCTGTTCTTCGACAACGACCTGCGGTTCCTCGCCCAATTCCGCTAGGCCCAATCGACGCAACTTTCAGGAGAACAGCATGAAATTCAGTGAACAGTGGCTGCGCGGTTGGGTCAACCCGCACGTCTCCCGTGACGAGCTGGTCGCTCGTCTATCCATGGCCGGCCTCGAAGTCGACAGCGTTACCCCGGCTGCTGGTCAGTTCAGCGGTATCGTCGTTGGCGAAATCCTGAGCACCGAGCAACACCCGGACGCCGATAAGCTGCGCGTCTGCCAGGTGAGCAGCGGTCAGGAAACCTTCCAGGTGGTTTGCGGCGCGCCCAATGCGCGTCCAGGCATTAAGATCCCGTTCGCCATGATCGGCGCCGAACTGCCGGGCGACTTCAAGATCAAGAAGGCCAAGCTGCGGGGTGTCGAGTCGTTCGGCATGCTCTGCTCGGCGGCCGAACTGCAGATCAGCGAAGAAAACGATGGCCTGCTCGAGCTGGCAGCCGATGCCCCGGTTGGTGAAGACATTCGTCAATACCTGAACCTGGACGACGCCAGCATCGAGATTGGCCTGACCCCGAACCGCGGCGACTGCTTGTCGGTAGTCGGTCTGGCGCGCGATGTCAGCGCTCTGTACAACGTTCCGGTCACTCGTCTGGCGGTGCCAGCAGTCGCGCCCGCTCACGACGAAGTACGCTCGGTCGAAGTCAGCGCTCCGGCTGCGTGCCCGCGCTACCTGGGTCGGGTCATCCGCAATGTCGACCTGTCCAGGCCAAGCCCGCTGTGGCTGGTCGAGCGCCTGCGCCGCAGCGATGTGCGCAGTATCGACGCTGCCGTCGACATCACCAACTACGTGATGCTTGAGCTTGGGCAACCGATGCACGCTTTCGACCTCGCGGAAATCAACGGCGGCATCCGCGTGCGGATGGCCGAAGAGGGCGAGAAACTGGTCCTGCTCGATGGCCAGGAAGTGGCCCTGCGTAGCGACACCCTGGTCATCGCCGACCACACCCGGGCCCTGGCTATCGCTGGCGTCATGGGTGGCGAGCATAGTGGTGTCAATACTGAGAAGACTCGCGACCTGTTCCTTGAGAGCGCCTTCTTCGAGCCTATTTCGGTCGCAGGCAAGGCCCGTTCCTACGGCCTGCACACCGATGCCTCGCATCGCTACGAGCGCGGCGTCGACTCGCAACTGGCGCGCGAAGCCATGGAGCGCGCTACCGCGCTGGTGCTGGAGATCGTTGGTGGCGAAGCTGGCCCGATCATCGAGAGTGTCAGCGAGCAGCACCTGCCTAAAGTGGCGCCGATCACCCTGCGCGCCGAACGCATCACCCAGATGCTCGGCATGGAGATGGAGCCAGCACAGGTCGAGCAACTGCTCAACGCCCTGGAGCTCACCACTACCAGCAATGGGGCAGGGCAGTGGACCGTCAACGTACCAAGCCACCGCTTCGACATCAGCCTGGAAGTCGACCTGATCGAAGAGCTGGCTCGCCTGTACGGCTACAACCACCTGCCGGTCCGCTACCCGCAAGCGCGTCTGGCGCCAAAAGGTGCTCCGGAAGCCCGTGGCGAGTTGCCAACCCTGCGCCGCCTGCTGGTTGCTCGCGGCTACCAGGAAGCAATCACCTACAGCTTCATCGATCCGAAGCTGTTCGAGCTGTTCACCCCTGGCGTCGAGCCGCTGCTGCTGGCCAACCCGATTTCCAACGACATGGCTGCCATGCGCGCCTCATTGTGGCCGGGCCTGGTCAAGGCGCTGCAGCACAACCTCAATCGCCAGCAAGATCGCGTACGCCTGTTCGAAAGCGGCCAGCGCTTCGTCGGCCAGCTGGGTGATCTCAAGCAGCAGCCGATGATCGCCGGCGTCGTCACTGGCACCCGCCTGCCGGAAGGCTGGGCAAACGCCCGTGACAGCATCGACTTCTTCGACGTCAAGGCCGACGTAGAAGCCCTGCTGGGCTACTCTGGCGCGCTCAACGACTTCACCTTCGTCGCCGGCAAACATCCTGCCCTGCACCCAGGTCAGACTGCTCGCATCGAACGTTACGGCAAGGAAGTCGGCTACCTCGGCGCCCTTCACCCAGAACTCGCCAAGACCCTCGACCTGGACCGCCCGGTGTTCGTCTTCGAGCTTATCCTGGAGGAAGTGGTCGAAGGTCGCCTGCCGAAATTCAGCGAACTGTCCAAGTTCCCTGAAACCAGGCGTGACCTGGCTTTGATCGCGGGACGTGATGTAGCTTCGAGCTCGGTCCTTGAAGTAATTCGTGACAATGCAGGCGAATGGCTCACAGACCTCAGGCTGTTTGATGTCTACCAGGGTAAAGGTATTGATCCTGATAGAAAAAGCCTGGCCGTCGGCTTGACCTGGCAGCATCCATCGCGCACTCTTAATGACGATGAGGTGAACGCCACCCTGCAGTTGATCCTCACCTCGCTCGAACAAAGGTTGAACACCACGTTAAGGAAATAACGGCATGGGTGCTCTGACGAAAGCTGAGATGGCCGAAAGGCTGTACGAGGAGCTGGGGCTCAACAAGCGCGAAGCGAAGGAACTGGTCGAGTTGTTCTTCGAAGAGATTCGCCACGCGCTTGAAGACAACGAGCAGGTCAAGTTGTCCGGTTTCGGCAACTTTGACCTTCGCGACAAACGCCAGCGGCCGGGCCGCAACCCCAAGACTGGGGAAGAGATCCCGATTACCGCACGCCGTGTCGTCACCTTTCGTCCAGGGCAGAAACTGAAAGCCCGGGTTGAGGCCTATGCTGGAACCAAGCCATAACGACGAGCTGCCCCCCATACCGGGCAAACGCTACTTCACCATCGGTGAAGTCAGCGAGCTCTGCGCGGTAAAACCGCACGTGTTGCGTTATTGGGAGCAGGAGTTCCCGCAACTCAACCCGGTCAAGCGCCGCGGAAACCGGCGGTATTATCAGCGCCAAGATGTGCTGATGATCCGCCAGATCCGCGCGCTGCTGTACGACCAAGGCTTCACCATCGGCGGCGCGCGGTTGCGTTTGTCCAGTGATGAAGCCAAGGACGATACCACCCAGTACAAGCAACTGATCCGGCAGATGATTGCTGAATTGGAAGATGTGCTAGTGGTGCTGAAGAAGTGATCTGATCCGACGAGTGGAAAGTTTTTTTAAAAAAAGCTTCCATTAATCAGACGCTTAGGGTAGATTTCTCAACGTTCTCAGCAGTATCGAGAGCAGTTCGGGGCGTAGCGCAGCCCGGTAGCGCACTTGCATGGGGTGCAAGGGGTCGAGTGTTCGAATCACTCCGTCCCGACCAAAAATCCCTAAGAAATCCAGTCACTTAGCGGTGACTGGATTTTTTTATGGGTGGCCTTTTCTTAACAGGAAGCGAGCGACAACTTCTGGAACATCACTCCGCCTGATGAAAGCCAGGACGAGTGATTCAAGCCATGACTCGCTCCCTCGCACTCGCTGTGTTGGCTTAGTTCAGCAGCTGGAGCGGCCGAGGCAGTAATACTGTACTGCCGGGAGCCCATAGATCCTCAAGGCTATTCGGGAGCAGAGCTCTCGCTCTTTGCAAATGGAAACAATGTGATACCTTTTGCGTCCTTCAATCGACTTCAGGAAGAGGTCTCATGCAATTGGCTGTTGTTGCAAACGAACATAACGCCGCGCAAGTAATGAAAAAGGCTTGCAAAAACGCTCATCTGAAGGGGTTAAGTGTCTTAGCTGGCGCGACACTTGCCGCCCTCGCAAGCACGGCAACCCTGGCAGCAGACGATATTGCCGGCGTTACCATCGGTTCTTCGTTGGCTGAAGCCAAGGCCGCCATCGCCAAGGCCAACCCCGACTACAAAATTTCTTCGTTGATGCTCACTACCGGCCAGGAAGCTGGCGTCACGGCGAAGACGGACGACCGGATGCCATGGACTGGCACTACCAATGCAGGCGGGCCATCCGACGAGTTTGCAGCACTGCAGAACGAGTCTGGTAAGGTTTGGTTCATCGCTCGCGTTCAGCGCTTCGATGAAGGCGGGCGTATCAAGATCGACGCGCTCAAGGCAGCCCTGACGGAAAAGTTCGGTAAACCTTCCAGCACCTCGAACATAATGGGGCTCGGCTTCAGCTGGCAATACGACCGCAACGGCAAGCAGTGGTTTGGCTCTGGCGTGGCGCCTTGCCAAGGCGGCGGTGGCAGCAGCGATATCCCGGGCGTGTCGGTAAGCGCCCCGCGCTCGTTCAGCCCAAACTGCGGCAAAATCATCTCGGTTGGCGCTTCGACGCAAAGCGATGACATGGTGCCTCACTACACTGTGTCGATCACCGACGCCAAGTCGATGTTTGATGAGTTGGCTGCTAGCGATGCCAAGGCAGAAGCTGAGCGCAAACAGAAACTGGCAGACGAGCAAGCAAGGGCGGTCAAGCCGAAGATCTGATAGCCGTTTGGTTTGAGCCGTTATTTGCCTAGGGTTAGGCGTGCGTTGCAGAAGTTGGGAGGCTGCGACTATCGCCAAACCCTATGTTTCCCCTTGTAATATCATTTCTAGCCGCCGCGGATTTCGAGCTCGTCAGCGAACATGGGCCTGGGCACGTGTGCATGGGGGTGTAGAGCAGTTAGAGCAGGAGGCAGGGATGCTGTGGTTCGGAACTGACAAGGCCAGGTTCAAGCTTCAGCGGCGCATCATGGGCGTCGTTCTTTTGCTCGCCCTGTTGTTCCTGGCAGTGCAGGTCGAAGGCTATCTGTCGGGGTGCGGTACTGTCGGCGATGTGCTCGATGGCGTTTTCATCAGTTGCTTTGCTGGAGGTATGTTCTACCTCGCAGGCAGATGGTGAGGGCGCCAATGAAGAGGCCACGGATTCTGCAGCATACGCAGTGTCCAGCGAACATTGTCAGCCCAATTACTTGAAGACCCTTCCTGACAACAAAGCTCGGGACAATCTGGTCGAACAGTGCATGACTGGCGGCTCCTTCAAGAAGTCCGAACGCAAGACCTGGTAGCTGAACACTCATGCCGGGCGTCTGTGGAGGCGCTGGTGATCAGCGCCGCTGGGCAGGCTGGAACGCCTTGCGGGTGGCCCCAGCCTCGCCCCATTCAGAACAGCTTGACCGTATAACTCAGAATCAACCGGTTCTCATCGATATCCGTGCGGTAGTTCGAGCGTGCCATAACGTTGCGCACCCGCACCCCCAGCCCGGCCAACGGCCCGCTCTGCACCACATAGGCCAGGTCCAGGTCGCGCTCGCGGTCACGCCCCTCGAAGCCCAGTCCAGTCTCTACATCACGCCCTTGGACATAGCGCAGGGTCGAAGTCAGCCCAGGAATACCCAATGCAACGAAGTTGTAGTCATGGCGCACCTGCCATGAGCGCTCGCCCGGCGCCGAGAACTCGTAGGTGGGCAGGGTGTTGCCCATCGGGTTGGTGTTGGCACCGACTTGGATGAAGCCGTCGTCGCCGCCGATCTGCTGATAACCGACGTAGAAGGTATGCCCTCCGGTCTTGGCCGAGAACAGGCTGAACAGCGCATGGTTGTCGTATTTACCAGCGATCTGGCGGCCATCCTCGCGGGCATCGAAGTAGCCGGCATTGACCCCAAGCGTCCAGTCACCGAGCGGCTCGGCGTGCTTGAAGCTGTAGAAGCGCTGTTGATAGATGTCCTCCAGTTGCGCCTGCCATACGCCGACACTGGTGCGGTTGTCGTTGAAGGCATAGTCGGCGCCGAGGTAGTTGAAGCGGTCACTGGTAAACCGCGCCAGGCGCGCCGGATTGATCGGGTCGTTGACCAGCGCATACATCTTCTGGCTGTTGGAAGAGTCGCGCAGGCTGGTCGAGCGGAACTGCCCGGCGCTCAAGGTCAGCCCGGCAAACTCGCGTGACTCGAGCATCGCGCCTTGATAGGTCGGCGGTAGCAGGCGCAGGTCGCTGAACAGCAGCACTGGCAGGTTGGGCATCAACTCGCCGACTTTGAGCTCGGTCTGCGATAGCTTGAACTTGATCGCCGCGCCCAGGCGGCTGTAGTTGTCGGCCGACTTGCCGCTTTCAAGGCTGGGCAACAGCCCGGACTTGGCGTGCTCGGGACTGCTGTCGAGTTTGAAGCCGAGCAGGCCGGTGACGTCGATGCCGACGCCCAGTGTGCCCTGGGTGTAGCCGGAGCTGGCATTGAGGATAAAGCCCTGAGCCCACTCCTGGGTGCGCGATTGGGTGCTGCTGCCTTTGATATCGGCATAGTCGCGGCTGAAGAAATAATTGCGGGCTTGCAGCGTGGCCTTGGCGCCTTCGATAAAGCCTGCTTCTTCGGCCGTCGCTTCGGCGCACAGGGCGGCGGCAAGACAACCGCCAGTCAGGCGTGCGGTGCAGGCGAAGCGTTGATGGGTGTGACCTTGCATGTGAGCTACTCCTGAATTCAGGCAACAGCAACCCTGCGTGGCGGCCAGGCGATCGTCCACGACGGGGGTGCGTTGAAAGGGATCGGCAAGCGGGCTGCGAGCCCGCTTGCGCTGCCGTTGCGCGAAGCGCTGGACCGTTAGCGGTTGACCAGCTTCGCGGGCAGGGCGATCACCAAAAAGCAGCTAAGCAGCAGGCACAGGGCGAACACCCACAGCGCCGCATGGGAGGTGCCGGTGAGGTCGGTGACCATGCCCATCAGTGAGTTGCTCACCAAGCCTGCGATATTGGCCAGTGAGCAGGCCAGGGCGAAACCGGTGGCTGCCGCCGTGCCCTTGAGGAAGGTCGCCGGCAGGCTGAAGAACACCGGCACGGCACCGATGATCGCCGCCGAAGCGATGGCGAACAGCAGTACGGTCATCACCAGGTTCTGGCTGAACAGGGTGCTGCTGGCCATGGCGATCGCGCCGATGATGAAGGGCACGATGATGTGCCAGCGGCGTTCGCGATGGCGGTCGGAGCTGGCCCCGATCATCAGCATGCCAAGCAGCGCGGCCAGGCTCGGGATCGCCGTGAGCAGGCCAATGTGGAAGGTGTCGCTGACGCCGGCATCGCGGATGAAGGTCGGCATCCAGAAGCCCATGGCATAGGCGCTGAGCAGGATCGAGAAGTCGATGCCACCGAGCATCCACACCTTCAGGTTGAAGAAACCATCGCGGAAGCTGTGCTTGCTGCCCTTGCCCTCGGCATCATCGGCGGCAAGGTCCGCTGCCAGCTGCGCCTTGTCATCATCCGACAGCCACTTGGCCTGTTGGAAGTTGTTCGGCAACGCCCAGAACGTCAGGATGCCGAGCAGCACGCTGGGGATTGCTTCGAGCAAGAACAGCCACTGCCAGCCATGGAGGCCGTGGACCTGGTCGAAATGGCCCATGATCCAGCCAGAGATCGGCCCGCCAATCACGCTCGACAGCGGCAGGCCGATCATGAACAGGGCAATGATCCGCCCGCGGCGGTAGGTCGGGTACCACATGGTCAGGTAGAACAGCACGCCTGGCAGAAAGCCCGCTTCGGCCGCGCCGAGCAGAAAGCGCAGGATGTAGAACTGCGTGGTGCTGGTGACGAACATGGTACAGGCCGAGAGCAGGCCCCAGGTGATCATGATGCGGGCGATCCACAGCTTGGCGCCGACCCGCTGCAGGATCAGGTTGCTCGGCACTTCGAAAATGATATAGCCGACGAAGAACAGCCCCGCACCCAGGCCATAGGCTGCGGTGCTGAACTGCAGGTCTTCGAGCATTTGCAGCTTGGCGAAGCCGACGTTGATGCGGTCCAGATAGGCTGCGAGGTAGCAGAAGCACAGGAAGGGGATGAGCCTCCAAGTGATCCGGCGGTAAAGCGCTTGAGTACCCTGGTCGACTTCAGCGTGGACCGTGGTTGCATTCGCAATTGGCATTTCCTGTCTCCTGGCGGGCGACTTTGTGGTTGTTTTTAGGCCAGCAGTTTTCGACGCTCCAGGCGCGCCGCGCACTATACGCGACGTTTCTGGGCAGCGTCACAAGGCCCCGAGCGCTCCTGCGGGGCGGCCGTCTGCACAGCGGACGGTCATGCAACGGGCTTCCCGCGCCGTTGCGTAATTGTTATGGGCAAAAGGGCGGCCGGGTTTTAGGCGGCCAGACGCTGCAATTGAGCCATGGCCTCCTGCCGGCTGATGACATCGCCGTACTTGCTGTCGATGTCGAACAAGTTGGCTTCATGTGGATCGTTGTGCCGATCACCGACGCACTCGCGCACCACGATGGTTCTGAAACCATGCTGCAGCGCATCGACTGCACTGGCACGGATGCAGCCGCTGGTCGAGCACCCGGCCAGTACCACGGTGTCGATGCCTTGGGCATGCAGTAGCGAGGCCAGGCTGGTGCCGAAAAAGGCGCTGGCGTATTGCTTGCTGAGCACCACTTCATCTGCCCGAGGCAGCACCGCCTCACAGAACTCAGCCAGCGGGTTGCCTTCGACCATGTCCTTCATCACCGGCGCCTTGCGTACCCACACCCCGCCATCGGTGAAGTGGGGGGCCTGGTAGCGGATGTTGGTGTGCACCACCAGCGTACCGCAGTCACGGGCCAGTGCCAGCAGGCCGGCGGCCTGCTCGACAGCCGTTACCACGCCAGGGGCGTAGAGCGGCGCACCGGGGGTGGTGTAGCCCTGCATGAAGTCGATCATCAGCAGGGCCGCCTTGCGCCCGAAGCCGATGCGCTGGCCCCATACGCCCTGGTAGTTGTCGCTGGCGCTTTGTGCGTCGCTCATGTGCGTCTCCCGATTCAGTAAGCGCCCGACAGTAGGGCGCCGGCACCTGGAACCACGGGCTCCAGGTCCAATGCCTTGAGCATGGCGTAGGTAGTGGCAATGGCGGCGGTGACCACCGGCTTGCCGGTTTGTGCCTCGACCTTGGCCACCGCTGGCAACGATTGCATTTGCACGCAGGCCGAAAGCACCACCACATCGACGCCTTCAAGGTTCATGCCGGCGACGATGCCAGGCAGGTTGGCCGGATCGTGGCGGGCCACGGCGAGGTTGTCGGGGATCTCCAGCGCGCGCCAATCCTGCACTTCGAAGCCTTCTTCGCGGATGTAGTTGACCACCAATTCGGTCAGCGGCTTCATGTAAGGCGCGACGATGGCGATGCGCTTGGCTTTCATCACGTGCAGAGCTTGCACCAGCGCCCCGGCACTGGTGATCACCGGCGCCAGTGCATCGTTGTCGGCGGTGGCTTTCTGCAGGCGTTTCTCCGACTGGCGGTGGTAGCCCAGGCCCATGGCCATGATTGCTACCAGGCAGGCGTAGCCGAGGACGTCGACCTTGGCGTCGGACAGCTCCAGTGCGCAGCGGTCGGACTCCGCGTCCATCGCTGCCAGTTCTTCCTTCTTTACCTGCTTCATGCGCATGCGGCTGGAGTGGAAGGTGAAGCGCTCGGGGCGAATCGCCTGACGGGCCAGGAGCATCGCCGGGATCTCGGTTTCCATGGTGGTGTTCGAGCTCGGCACGATCTGGCCGATGCGGTACAGCTTGGTCATGTCTTGTGCTCCTTCAGACGAGAGGATGGTCGAGGAAATCAGCGAAGGCAGCGAAGAAGCCTTCCAGGTCATCCCAGGGAATCATGTGTCCGGCGTTTTCCACTTGGACGACCTGGATGTCCGGCTTGAGCTCGCGGATTTCGGCGATGTCCTGCGGCTGGATCACACCGCCGCGCCCGGCCACCATCAGCAACGCCGGTTGATGCACGTGGGGCAGGTCCTGGTGAATGTCCACCTCGTGAAAATCGTTGAAGGCGCGCACGATTGCCGGCTCATAGCAGGTGTGCAGCCATTCGGCGCGCAGCGCTAGCTGTTCGTCGGTCCAGGTCGCGCAGAAGGCGCGCATGTCGTCGCCACTCATGCCGAGCATGGCCTGGCGGATCGAGTCTACGTACCAGGGCAGCTTGCTTGGGTACTCGCGACGACCCGGGCCGGACACCGGCGGATCGATCAGCACCAATCGCTGCAATCCAGGCGCACCCTGGGCGGCGGCGCGGATGGCGAAGCGCGCGCCCATCGAGTGGCCGACCAGGTGATAGCGGTCCAGGCCCAGTGCCGCCGCGAAGGCCGGGATATCCGCCGCGCAGGCATCGATGCCGTAGTCCAGTTCGGGCCCGCTCGAGGACAGGCCGCGGCCGCGTACATCCAGCACATAGGTGTCAAAGTGCTGGCCCAGGCGCTCGGCGACGAAGCCCCAAGTAATCGCCGGGCTGGTGATACCCGGCACCAGGATCAGGGCCGGGCCTTTGCCACCGTAGCGCAGGTAATGCTGGCGGATGCCGTTGGCGCTGACATTGCCGCCGGCGATAAAGCTGCTCATGCTGCCTCCCCGCTCTTGAGTTCTTGGGCGTAGAGGTCGTAGCCGTAGACCCAGGCTGGGTCTTCCTGGGTGTAGAGGAAGGTGTTGGCGTTGGATACCGACTGCACCCGGGAGGCGCGTTCCTTGCGGTTGGCCTCATACAGGGCGAAGGCGCTGCGGTGGTCGGACAGCCCGGTTTCTTGCAGGCAGCGGGTGAGCATCGCCGCGTCTTCGATCGCCATGCACGCACCCTGCGCCATGTGTGGCTTCATCGGATGGCAGGCATCGCCCAGCAGTACCAGGCGACCACGGCTCCACAGCGGCAGTGGGTTGCGGTTGCGCAGCGGCCATTTGGTAATCGACTCGGTGGCGCCGATCAGCTTCTGCACGGTGGGGTGGTAGCCGTCGAAGGCGGCGCGCATTTCTTCCTGGCTGCTGTCGACGAATGGGCCCTGGAAGTCCCAGGCTTCGTGCGGTACGCCGGTGACGAAGTAGTACTCGTCGCGCTTGCCGGTGGTGTAGTAGACCATCATGTGGCGATCTTCGGTCCACCATTTCACGCAGTCCTCGAACACATCGGCGTGCTGCGCCAGGTGCTCGCCGCGAATCAATGCGCGGTGGGCGACCCAGCCGCTGTAGATCGGCGCTTCGACGCCCAGCAGCTCTTCGCGGATCTTCGAGTGGATGCCGTCGGCGCCGATGACGATGTCGGCCACGGTGTGGGTGCCGTCGGCGAAGTCCAGGCGTACCTGATCACCCTCGTCGACAATCTTTTCCAGGCGCTTGCCGAAGTGCACCGTGCCTGGCTTGATCGCATCGATCTGCAGGGCGTGCAGGTCGCCACGGTGGATGGTGATGTATGAGGCGCCGTACTCGCGGCGGGCGAACTCGCCGAGGGGGATGCGCGACAGGTAGTCACCGCTGACGCCGTCGCGGCTGAACCAGAAATCTGGATGCGAGCTCATCAGCTCCAGCTTTTGCTCCAGCCCCATGCGGCGGAAGATCTTCATCACGTTAGGGCCGATATGAATGCCCGCGCCCAGGCGGGTGAATTCCGGCGCCTGCTCGTACACGTCGACCTCAAAACCAGCCTGCTGCAGCAACGTGGCGGCAGCCGCGCCACCCAGACCTGCACCGACGATTGCGATTTTCTGCCTGCCCCGCATAGGTATCTCTCCTCTTGTTCTGTGATGTGCTCAGCGGCTCGGCCGTCTGATGAAATTGAGTGTATACGCTATAAATTTTCAATGGGAAGAGCGCGAATGAATTAATTTCAAACAAGTGATCGAAAGTGGTATTCAGCAGTTTGTCACCGTAAATTCTGGGTTATGTGTGGAATAGTAGCGTTTTGGTGCGCCACTTGCGCTTGTCGACTGGATGCGCTTTTATCTAGGCAAATAGGGTGTATACACTCTTAATTCGCACCGAGATGAAGCGCCGCGCACTACGCCAGTGCAGCATCTCGAGCCCATCCAGGCATGCTCAGGAGAAAACCGATGCCGGTTAGCAATGCAGAACTGACCCAGATGTTCGAACACGTGCTCAAGCTGTCCCGTGTGGACGAAACGCAGAGCGTCGCCGTGCTTAAAAGCCACTATTCCGACCCGCGTACGGTGAACGCGGCAATGGAGGCCGCGCAGCGCCTCAAGGCCAAGGTGTATGCGGTTGAGCTGCCATCGTTTAATCACCCCACGGCGATGGGCAACGACATGACCGCCTACTGCGGCGACACCGCCCTCACCGGCAACCTGGCCGCGCAGCGGGCGCTGGAGGCTGCCGACCTGATCGTCGACACCATGATGCTGCTGCATTCCCCTGAGCAGGAGCAGATCCTCAAGACCGGCACACGCATCCTGTTGGCGGTAGAGCCCCCGGAAGTCCTGGCGCGCATGCTGCCGAGCGAGGACGACAAGCGTCGCGTGCAGGCCGCTGAAACCGTGCTCAAACAGGCGCGCAGCATGCATGTGCGGTCAAAGGCAGGCAGTGATTTCCATGCGCCGCTCGGCCAGTATCCAGCCGTCACCGAATACGGCTACGCCGATGAGCCAGGCCGTTGGGACCACTGGCCCAGTGGCTTTCTGTTCACCTGGCCGAACGAAGACAGCGCCGAAGGCACCCTGGTGCTGGATGTCGGCGACATCATCCTGCCGTTCAAGAACTACTGCCGCGAGCGCATTACCCTGGAGATCGAAAAGGGCTTCATCACTGGCATCCATGGCGGTTTCGAAGCTGAGTACCTGCGCGACTACATGAAGTACTTCAATGACCCTGAGGTCTACGGCATTTCCCACATCGGCTGGGGCCTGCAGCCGCGTGCGCAGTGGACGGCGATGGGCCTGCACGACCGCAACGACGGCATGTGCATGGACGCCCGCGCGTTCTATGGCAACTTCCTGTTTTCCACAGGCCCTAACACCGAGGTCGGCGGCAAGCGCAAGACCCCGTGTCACCTGGATATACCGCTGCGCAATTGCGATATCTATCTGGACGACCTTGCCGTGGTCCTGGCCGGGGATGTGGTTGCGCCTGAGCAGTCCAAGGCGCGTTAGTGGTTATACTGGCCTGGCGCTCCGCTCTTCGGGGCCCCGGCCAGCCCAATCCTCACAGCCCAAGCCATCACATGTCGACCAAAACTCCGAACGCTACTGCTGCACCTGATACCGCACCCTACGACGTTACCGAACAGGTCGGCCACTTGCTGCGCAAGGCCTATCAGCGGCATACGGCGATCTTCCAGCAGCAGGCGTGCGACCCGCAGCTGACCTCGATCCAGTTCGTTACCCTGTGCGCCTTGCGCGATCATGGGCCTAGTTCCCAGGCTGAGTTGATCAAGGCGACTGCGGTGGATCAGGCGACCATCCGGGGTATCGTCGAGCGGCTCAAGGCGCGCGGGCTGATTCAGCTGTCGCCTGATCCGGGGGATCGGCGCAAGGTGATTTGCGAGCTGACCGACAGTGGGGCGGCGCTGCTCGATGCGATGATTCCCTGTGCTCGGCAGATCAGTGAGCTGAGCATGGGGTGTTTGAATGCGGCTGAGCGGGTGGCGATTTTGTTTTTGCTGCGCAAGATGATTGATGGGGATGAGGGGGTTGCGGGGTGATCGTTGTGTTGGGCTGATTTCTTGGTTTCTTGGTTTCTTGGTTTCTTGGTTTCCGGTTTCTTGGTTTGGGAGCTTATCCATTCTTTGTGGCGCGGCCACTGGCGCCTTCCGCCCTTACGGCGGGTCACTTTTTGGCAAACGCCCCAAAAAGTAACCAAAAAGGTCTGCGCTCCACCATCCGGCCCTACGCTGCGCTTCGGGTCCCCTCGCTTCGGTGCCTTCCGGGCCCGCGCGGCCTATGATTTGCTGCGCAAATCTACATCTCGCGCCTTCGGCTACGCCGAAGGGTGCTGACGCACCTGGCCCTCCAGACACCTACGCTCGGCCTCCTGAAGTCGCGAAGTTAGTGGCGGCGACTGGGCTGGCGTTATCTGGCGATAGTGCCAGGTGTGGTGGATAGTTGGACGCCATCGCGGGGCAAGCCCGCTCCCACGGGTCAGCGTTAACCAAGAGCTGCGTGGTATCTGTAGGAGCGGGCTTGCCCGCGAAGAGGCCAGAACAAACAACACAACAGAAAAATCAAAATTTGGCTTTGGCTTTGGCTTTGGCTTTGGCGAGAGCGTAGCGATTCGCTGCTCTTGATCTTCGTGCGCGCAATTCCAGGCGACGCAGATTCGCGACTTCAGGAGGCTGAGCAGAGGTGCCTGGAGG
>Ga0213821_1000477_pt1 | contig 24402 bp, 18 predicted proteins | sample MC6MC0909MG_FD_179894 | JGI IMG/M metagenome (GOLD analysis project Ga0213821, IMG submission 179894) | Enriched soil aggregate microbial communities from Iowa State University, Ames, United States - MC6-MC0909-MG | ecosystem: Environmental > Terrestrial > Soil > Unclassified | place: USA: Iowa...
CTGCGCCGCGCGCCCGCCAGCGATGTGCAGATCCTCACCATCCGCAACGAAGGCTACCTGATGAGCATTGCCCGCGCCGAAGCAGCCAGCTGAAATGCGCTGGCTGCGGCGGCTGTGGCCGCGCACGCTGTTTGGCCAGCTACTGCTGATCATGGTCAGCGGCACGCTGGTGATCCAGTTGATGTCCAGCAGCATCTGGTTCGACGTGCGTTTTGCCCAGGTGCTCGAGGCACCCGTCAGGCTGATGGCTGCGCGCAGCGCACCGCTGATCGCCCAGGCTGATTGCCGTGCTGCCCGTGTTTTGCAGGTGCCGGCCCATTACCAACTGCGCTGCGCCGACGTTGTGCCAGCCGTTGAGGAAGACCACCGCCGCGGGCGACGCCGCGTCGAGCTGCTGCTGCAACAGGCGCTGAAGTACGAACTGGGGCATGCCCAGGCGGTGCGCCTGCTCAAGGTGCAACTGACCGATGAGTTGGGCCAGCCGATCGTCTGGCGCAGCCTGTTCGGGCTGCGCACAGCCCAGGCGCATATTCAGTTCGCCGTCCCTTTGGCCGACGGCCACTGGCTGACCATCGACGGTCAGGAATTGCAGGGCTGGAGCGGTGAGTCGGCGTGGGTGCTGATCAGCGATTACCTGCTGCGGGTGTATGCACTGCGTATCGTCGCAGTGCTGCTGGTGTGCCTGATCGCGGTACGCCTGTGCCTGCGGCCGCTGCGGCGCCTGGCCGATGCCGCGCGTGGCCTGGGCGGCAACCTGGAACAACCACCCCTGGCCCTGGATGGCCCGGAGGAAGTGCGCCAGGCTGCCCAGGCCTTCAACGCGATGCAGCAACGCCTTATTGCCATGGTCAACGACAAGGCTTACTTCCTGGCCGCCGTGTCCCATGACCTGCGCACCCCGCTGACACGCATGCGCCTGCGCCTTGAACGGCTGCCGAATGATGACCACCGCGAGCGCTTGCGGCAGAACATCACGCAGATGGACGACATGATCGGCCAGGTGCTGGATTACTTGCGCGCAGGCGAACAGCAGAACCTGCAACACGTCGATATCGACCGGCTGGTGGCACGCTTGTGCGCCGACCTGGCCAGCGCCGACGAGCCGCTGCCGGTGCAAGGCAAAGCGGGCAGCCTGCGGGTCGATGCCTTGCTGCTGCAGCGTTGCCTGCAGAATTTGCTGGTCAATGCGCTGCGCTATGCCAGGGAGGTATCGGTCACGCTCGAGCGCGCATCCACGGGCGTTTCCATCCATATTGATGACCGCGGGCCCGGCATTGCAGTGGGGCTGCTGGTGACCATTACCGATCCTTTCGTACGTGGGGAAAGTTCGCGTAACCAAGCGTCCGGCGGCTACGGGTTGGGGTTGAGCATTGCCCAGCGGATTGCCGCCAGCCATGGCGGTGAGCTGATGCTGACCAACCGCGACGGTGGCGGGTTACGCGTGACTGTGCTGCTGCCCGGGTAGGGCTGCTGTGCAGCCCAATCGCCGGCAAGCCGGCTCCCACAAAGTGGACTGCCCCAGGGTTGGATTGGTGTCCAAATTCTGGGGGGCAGTCCCAAGACCGCGCTGGCCCCGAAGGCACCGGTATACCTGTGGGAGCCGGCTTGCCGGCGATGGGGCCCCAAGCCACAACACAACCCATCATCAGGTAACAGTGTTTTACCGATTCCCCTGGTTTTCCGAACGGCCAGTTTACCTATGCTTGCCCGGTCATCCTGCCTGCGATGGACCTATGAAACACGCCCTCCCCAGCCGCTACGCCTGCCTGGCGATCTGCCTGGCATTCACCTTCGCCAGCCTGCCCTTGCTTGCCACGCACGCCTGGCTCTGGCCACTGACTGCACTCACCGCCCTGCTCAGCCTGGTCGGCCTCAATGATCTGCGCCAAAGCCACCACGCGGTGCGGCGCAATTACCCGATCCTGGGCAACATCCGCTACCTGATCGAGACCATTCGCCCGGAAATTCGCCAGTACCTGATCGAGGGCGACGACGACAAACTGCCCTTTTCACGCTCGCAGCGGTCACTGGTCTACGCCCGCGCCAAGAACGAAAGTGCCGAAAAAGCGTTCGGGACGTTGAACGACGTGTACAAACCCGGCTTTGAATTCATCAGCCATTCGATGCTGCCGGTGGCCACCCCAGACCCTGCCTCGTTGCGCATCGCCATTGGCGGGCCGCAGTGCCGCCTGCCCTACTCTGCCTCGATTTTCAATATTTCGGCGATGAGCTTCGGCGCACTCAGCGCCAACGCCATCGCCGCGCTCAACCGGGGCGCACGCCTGGGCCGCTTTGCCCATGACACCGGCGAGGGCAGCATCAGCCCCTACCACCGCGAGCATGGCGGCGACCTGATCTGGGAAATCGGCAGCGGCTATTTTGGCTGCCGCACCGACCAGGGCCGCTTCGACCCAAAACGCTTCGCTGAACAGGCCTGCGACCCGCAGGTGAAGATGATCGAAATCAAGCTCAGCCAGGGCGCCAAACCGGGGCACGGCGGCATCCTGCCGGGGCACAAGGTCAGCGCGGAAATCGCCACCACCCGGGGTGTGCGCGAGGGCGAGGACTGCATCTCGCCAGCCGCGCACAGCGCGTTCCACACCCCGCTGGAGCTGCTGCACTTTGTTGCCAGCCTGCGTGAGTTGTCTGGCGGCAAACCGGTGGGCTTCAAGTTTTGCCTGGGCCACCCGTGGGAGTTCATGGGCATCGCCAAGGCCATGCTGGCCACCGGCATCACCCCGGATTTCATTGTCGTCGACGGCAAGGAAGGCGGCACCGGCGCAGCGCCACGCGAGTTCAGCGACAACATGGGCGTGCCCATGCGCGAAGGCTTGATGTTCGTGCACAACACCCTGGTCGGCCTGAACCTTCGCTCGAGCATTCGCATCGGCGCGGCGGGCAAGATCGTCAGCGCCTTCGATATTGCCAGCGTGCTGGCCATCGGCGCCGACTGGGTCAACTCGGCCCGCGGCTTCATGTTCGCCATTGGTTGCATTCAGTCGCAGAGCTGCCACACCAACAAGTGCCCGACCGGCGTGGCCACCCAGGACCCACTGCGCCAGCGCGCGCTGGTGGTGCCGGACAAAGCCGAGCGGGTTGCCAGCTTCCACCGCAATACCCTCCACGCCCTGGCCGAGATGCTCGCGGCCGCAGGCCTGGAGCACCCTTCGCAGCTCAAGCCCAAACACCTGGCCCGGCGCATCAGTACCTGCGAAATCAGCTTGTTCTCGGACTTGCACCAGTTTCTCAAGCCAGGCGAATTGCTCAGTGGCTCGATTGAAAGCGAGTTCTACGCGCGCATGTGGCGGATGGCGCGTAGCGACAGCTTTGCACCGGAGACGGGGGAGGTTGCTTTGACAGAGGTGAGGGTGCGGCGCAAGGAGGCGGAGCCGGCTTGAACGACCGGTCCGGCGCCGGCAAGGCCGCTCCCATAAACAAACACAGGGCAGCCTGGTGCCAGCCAAGGGCTGCGAAGCAGCCCCCGTTTGATCGGTATCAGAAGATGCTGATCGGGTACTCGACGAATACGCGGACTTCGTTGCCGTCGTCGTTGTAGCCGTTCTGCTGTACAGCGTTGTTGGTGCGAAGGAACGAGCTGCGCAGCTTGATCGACAGGTCTTTGGCCGGGCCGTCCTGTACCACATAACGGATCTGGTTGAAGATCTCGCGCTCTTTACCTTCGCCGAAGCCTTGCGGGTTGGCGTTGTTGCGGGTGTTGATGTTGTCACCCACCACGTAGGCCAGCTTGTAGGTCAGGCCCGGGATGCCGTAGGCACCGAAGTCCAGGCCGTAGCCCAGCTGCCAGGAACGCTCGTCTTCGGCGTTGAAGTCGGACCAGTAGGAGTTGGCCAGGTAGATGGTCGAACCACCGTCACCCACGCCGCCTTCGTTCTGGTACCAGCCGTAGTTGTAACCGGTGCTGCCGGTGCTGCGCTGGTGCGCCAGGGTGAACGAGTGCGCGCCGTAGGCGTAGGTCGCAGCGAGGCTCCAGATGGTGTTGGAGTCGCCGTTCAGGCCGGCGGCCTGCACGTACTTGTTGTCGATGTCCGACTTGTAGCCGTTGAAGTCCAGGGTCAGCGACTGGTCATCGGCGATCGGGAAGACGTAGTTCAAGCCCAGGTAGTGCTTCTTCATCACGTCTTCGTTGTCTGCGGTGTACAGCGACGCGGTGAAGTTGTCGGTGAACTTGTAGCTACCGCCGAAGACGTTGATCGACTTCAGGCCACCACCGTCACGACGCTCGGCGCTCTTGCGCGCTTCCTGGGTGAAGCGGCCGGCGTTCAGTTCCAGGCCTTCGATTTCCTTGGAAGTGATCAGCGTGCCGGTGAAGCTTTCTGGCAGCAGACGCCCATCGTCGTACTGCAGCACAGGCAGTGCCGGCATCTGGTCACCGTACTTGAGCACGGTGTTGGAAATGCGGAACTTCACGGCTGCGCCAGCGCGGGCCAGGTCGTGCGGGCCGCTGGCGTTGCCATCGGCGTTCTTGGTGTTGCCCGGCTTGAAGAAGTCGACACCGGCGCCACCGTTGTGGCCCTTGCCGCCGTCCAGACGCACGGCGTACAGGCCAAATGCGTCGACGCCAACACCGACGGTGCCCTGGGTGAAGCCAGAGGAGAAGTTGGCGATGGCCGCTTGGCCCCATTCGATCTGGTCATCGGTACCGTGTTTCTTGTCACGGTTGATGTAAGCGTTACGCAGGAGAACGTTTGCGTGGCTGTCTTCGATAAAGCCCTTGCTGTCGGCCTGCTCGTTGGCCTGAGCCTGGGTCGCGGCGATCATCGCCAAGGCGACCAGGCTGATCCTGGTTTTCAACATGTTGTTTTTTTCCTTATTTCTTAATCAAAAACGCTCTGCAATATGACGCCAGGAACCAACGCCCCTTCGTAGGTTCGACGCTATGCGGATCCAAACTGAAAAGCCCGCCAAGGGTTGTGCGACGGGCCTTGTGCAGCAGCATGGCCATGTCATGGCCAGCAGGCGTTGGCCGAATCCTAGCCGTGTGCGATTACAAATGTCAAAAAGTCGTGAAATGCAGGTCGATATAACCAAAATAACCGGGAGGTACAGGGCATTTCCATGCACGATCACGCCATCAGCGGACATTTTATCTTCTGTCAGATGAGTCGTTTTGACGCATTGGATAAGTCGCAGGCACGGGCGCAAGACTTACTGACGCGTCATACTGTGATCTTTGCTGTCCGCACAAACAAAAACGCCACCGCAGTTGCGGTGGCGTTTTTCATGGGGCGGGCTGATGCCCTCTCAGCGCCATACACCCAGCAGTGCTTCCAGCTCCGCATCGCTTATCAGCCCTTGGGGATAGCGACCGTCAAGCAGACGTCGTGGGTCGGTCGTCCTGACCCTTTTGCTTCCAGGGTGTCTCAACCACTGCGTCAATGTTTTGAGCGATTGATGATTCACTGCCGATGGGCGCAAAGCCGTCTCACTTGCTGCATTCATGTCTACACGTACTCCTGGCCCGTGAGCGGCTAATCTACGTCGCGATTGTTACAGAACGGTGTGATCGGTCTGTCCGGTTAACCCTCTGAAAACAATACAAAACATATGCCATTTCTGACTGCCGGATATCGCCGCAAAAAAAAGACCCGTCACATGACGGGCCTTTGGATGCACGGTGCTGTCAGCGCTTGACCGGCGCCGGTTGCTGCTGGGTCAGGCAGTGGATGTTGCCGCCCCCGAGCAACAGCTCTCGGCCGGGGATCATCACCACTTCGTGGTCCGGGAAGACCTTGGCCAGGATCGCTCTGGCCTGGGCATCCGCAGGGTCATCGAAGCTCGGCGCGATGATGCCGCCGTTGACGATCAGGAAGTTCACGTAAGAGCCGGCCAGGCGTACCGACGGGTCGCGCTCCTGGCTACCGGCCACCTGGTCAACGCCCGCGCACTCTTCTTCAGTGGCAAACAGTGGGCCAGGGATCGGCATCTTGTGCACCACAAACTCGCGGCCCTTGGCATCCCGGCTGTTTTTCAGCACATCGTAGGCTGCATGGCAGCGTGCGTAGTTGGGGTCATTGGAATCATCGGTCCAGGCCAGTAACACTTCACCTGGGCTGACGTAACAGCAGAAGTTGTCGACGTGGCCGTCGGTCTCGTCGTTGTAGAGGCCGTCCGGCAACCAGACGATGGTCTCGACTGCCAGGTGCTCACGCAGGATCTCTTCGATCTGCTCGCGGTTCAGGTGTGGGTTGCGGTTGCGGTTGAGCAGGCACTCTTCGGTGGTGATCAGGGTGCCTTCACCGTCCACATGGATCGAGCCGCCTTCGAGCACGAAACCTTCGGTGTGGTAGCGCTGGCAGCGCTCCATTTCCATGACCTTGGCCGCCAGTTCCTCGTCGCGGTTCCACGGTGCGTACAGGCCGCCGTCAAAACCGCCCCAGGCGTTGAAGCCCCAGTCCACGCCGCGCACTTCGCCGGCATCGTTGATGACGAAGGTCGGGCCGGTGTCACGCACCCAGGCGTCGTCGTTGCTGATCTCAACCACGCGGATGTTCGGCAGGTCGAGCTGGCGGCGGGCGTTTTCGTACTGGCCGGCGGAAACCGCCACGGTCACCGGTTCGAAGCGGGCGATGGCCTTGGCCAGGGTCACGTGGGCAGCCTGTGCAGGCTTGCCGCCCAGGCGCCAGTTGTCCGAACGCTCTGGCCATACCATCCACACCTGGCTTTGCGGTGCCCATTCGGCAGGCATGTGGAAACCGTCGGCGCGGGGGGTGGAGTTGAGGGTTTTCATGGGTAACCTCTGCAAAGGCCCTAGGCCGATGGTCAATGGGAGATGGCGGATTTATAACCGATATATATCGGCATTAAAAGCACCATACTTCCGAATGGCGAATAAAAATGCCGTACAAACCGATAACAATCGGCCTGCACGGCATCCGGATGCCTACAAGTCTTCAGACAGTATCCGATCAACACTGTCCACAAAGTAGTCGACACTCGCCCGGGTGGTACACATGGGCGGCTTGATCTTGAGAATGTTCAGGTAATCCCCGGTCGGTTGCATGAAGATGCCCAGGTCACGCAGGCGGTTGCACAGCGTCATGGTTTCTTCGGTGGCAGGTTCAAGGGTTTCGCGGTCGCGCACCAGTTCCAGCCCCAGGTAGAAGCCCGAACCGTGGGCAGCACCGGCAAGCGGATGTTTATCGACCAACGCCTGCAACCGCGCCTTGAAGTAACGCCCGGTGTCGCGGGTGTTCTGCCACAACCCCTCCTCGTCCATTACATCCAGTACCGCCATGCCAATACGGCAACTGACGGGGCTGCCGCCCGCCGAAGAGAAGAAGTAGCCCTGCGCTTCCAGCGCCTCGGCAATCTCACGCCGGGTGATGACCGCGCCCAAAGGCTGGCCGTTGCCCATGCCCTTGGCCATGGTGATGATGTCCGGCACCACACCCTGCTCCTCGAAGCCCCAGAAGTACTCGCCCAGGCGGCCGTAACCCACCTGCACTTCATCGGCGATGCACACACCGCCGCGCGCTCGCACCTTGGCATAAGCGTCTTGCAGGTAGCCCGCAGGCAGCGAAATGCCGCCAGCGTTACCGTACACCGGTTCGCAAATCATGCCGGCCAGTTGCCGGCCACGGGCATCGAGGTCGGCGAGCTTGGCATCGACGTCGCGCAGGTAGTCGCCTGCGCTGTCAGCGCCGCGGTAGCGGCCACGGAAGGTGTTCGGCGCCTCGACCGGGTGCACCCAGTCCGGGCGTGTTTCCAGGGCCAGCGGGTTGTCGGCGATGGAGGTGGAAATGGCATCGGTGGCCACCGACCAGCCGTGGTAAGCCTCCAGCACGCTGAGCAGGTCGCGCCCACCGCTGTAGGCCCAGGCCAGGCGAATCGCCAGGTCATTGGCTTCGGTGCCGCTGTTGACCAGGAACACCCGGTCGAAGCCGGGCGGCGCCAGCTTGAGCAGGCGTTCGGAAAACTCGGCGATGGCCGCGTAGTGGAAACGCGAGTTGGTATTGAGCAGCGACCACTGCCGCGCCGATTCGGCCACCATGCGGGGGTGACCGTGGCCCAGTACCGCGACATTGTTGAGCATGTCGAGGTAGGAACGGCCCTGCATGTCGATCAGGTAATTGCGCCAGCCCCGCTCGATGTGCGGCGGCTGCGCATAGTAGTGCTTCTGCGAACGGGCGAAGCTGGCATCGCGGCGGGCCAGCAAAGCCTGCGGGTCGGCCAGCGGCTCGGCGTCACAGTCAAAGCCTAACAAGGCTGCAGGCGATGGGCACAGCGCCAGCCAAGCGGCCGCGTGGGAAGGCGTGGCGAAAAACGGCGGCTGAACAGCGCTGTCCAGGCACAGCTGGACACTCAGGAAACCACAGCTGCTGCCCAGCGCCTCGCCCTTGGCCACGTGCTGGCCGTCTGCCGGGGTATCTTCCAGGCCGCTCAGCCACAGGGCCCAATGCGGCGTGTGCAGGCAACCGCGGCCGTCGCCATGGCGCTGCCAGGTACCTGCCTGCGGCGCTTGAACCGCAGTACCGTTGGGTACGTGCAGCTCCACGCCCAACGCGCACGTGGCTGGCTCTTCGGGGCGGTCGATGTGCGTTTGTGACAGGCGGTATTGCCCATGCAGGCTGCACGCCGGGGCGGGTTGCGCGGTCAGCAGGCGCTGGTCGAAGCCAGGTTGCTCCCAGTTGCCAGCCTCGCAATGGCGGCTGAGTACACCCAGATCTACCCGGGTAACGGCCTGCCCGGCCAAGTCCGGGAGCAGTGGCGCGCAATCCGCCAGCGCCGATCCACTCGGCTCGCTACCGGCGGCCTGCAGGATGGCCGCCTCCATCAGCGCGAAAGGCACGGCGGTAGCGGTGTTGAAGATTTCCCACTCATGGGCGATGTTGTCGCGTATGTACTGGTTGCCAGGGTCCACCGCCAGTTGTTGCTCGCTGCTCAGCACCAGCACAGCGGCACGGTTCAGCACCAGCGGCCACAGGGCGCGCAACTCGGCTTCGCCTAGCGGGTTGACGGCCTGGTACGCACGCACCACCGGCAGAATGCGCAGTGGGTCGCCTCCGGCATGGTGCAGCAGGGCCGCGCAGGTGACGGAAAGGTCGGCGATACGCCAGGTACGAAGCAGGTCCCCGAAATCGATCACGCCCTGCAGCTGCCACTGCCGCGCGGCGTCGCGGGCCCAGACGGCGTTGTCGTCGGTGATGTCCAGGTGCACGGCCTGGCTCGGTAAGTGATCGACCAGCGCGGCCAGTTTTTCAGCGGCCAGCCGTGTGGCCTTGTCGATGCGGGCGCGCTGCTCGGCGTCCTGCAGCACCGGCAGCAGATGCTCGATCAGCGCCTGAGCATGCTGCGGGTCCCATTGCAGGGTGCGCACCAGGCCTGGGTGGTCGAAATCGGCCAACGCCTGGTCGACCCGGGCACACAACGCGCCAAGCTCGGCCATCAGCCGCGGTTCCATGTGCTTTAGGCGAGTCAGCGGCTGCCCTTCTATGTAGTCGAGCAGGCGTGCGCGCAGCGGTTGCCCGTCGATATCCAGCGCCAGCAACCCCTGGCCATCGCGGGCCGGGCGCACGGCGGGCACCGGCAAGCCCTTATCGCGCAGATAAGCCAGCGCCGCATGCTGCGCCTCCAGCTCGGCCTGGGCATAGCTGCCGTGGCAGACCTTGAGCACGAACCGCCCCTGCCCCGTGTCCAACCGGAAGTTCAGGTCCTGCTGGCTGCCCAGCGCCGACAGGCTGCCAGCAAGGTCATAATGCGCCTGAAGCAAGGCATGCGCCTGGGCTTGGCTGAGCGACGGGCTGGGCAGGCTGGAACGCTGAATCAGGGTGCTGAGGGGCATGAAGATGAAACCTCTTTTACTTTTCGCTTATCTCGCCATTGCCAAGGCCGATAAACAAGTGGCAAAGATGAAATGATGAGTGTGCGCCCGTGCGCAGTCATGATGGCAATCTAGGCTGCAACAGGCCAAGGCGGGCTAAATTGAACGAGGCCGGTAAGGTCCATCCCTGAGTACACGGGTAAGATAATCGCCATGAACATAATTGCTACCGACATACCTGACGTACTGATCATCGAACCGAAGATCTTCGGCGATAGCCGCGGCTTCTTCTTCGAAAGTTTCAACGCCCGTGAATTCGCCCAAAAGACCGGTTTTGATGCCCGGTTCGTCCAGGACAACCACTCACGCTCACAGCGCGGCGTGCTCCGTGGGCTGCACTACCAGATCGACAACCCTCAGGGGAAACTCGTCCGCGTAACCCAGGGTGAAGTGCTCGACGTCGCCGTGGACATCCGCCGCAGTTCGCCTACATTCGGCCGCTGGGTGGCTACCCGGCTCTGTGCCGCAGACCATCGCCAGTTCTGGATCCCGCCAGGGTTTGCCCATGGCTTTCTGGTGCTGAGCGAATCGGCCGACTTCCTGTACAAGACCACCGAGTACTACAACCCCGCCGCCGAGCGCTGCATCCGCTGGGATGACCCGCAGCTGGACATCGACTGGGGCCTGCAGGCCCCGCCTTTGCTGTCAGCCAAGGACCAGGCTGGCGCCCTGCTGGCAGACGCGGATCTATTCCCATGAAAGTACTGGTGTGTGGCTGCAACGGCCAGGTTGCGCAAGCACTGAAGGTGCAACTGGCCGGTCTCGGCGAGCTGCACCTGCTTGGCCGCCAGCACCTGGACATGGCCCGGCCCGAGGCGCTGCGCGAACCGCTGCGCAAGCTGGCGCCCGGCCTGATCATCAACGCCGCCGCGTATACCGCCGTAGACCAGGCCGAAAGCGAGCCAGACACCGCCTTTGCAATCAATGCCGAGGCACCTCGCGTGCTGGCCGAGGAGGCGCTGCGGCTCGGCGCCCCGCTGATCCACTATTCCACCGACTACGTTTTCGACGGTGCCAAAGCTGCGCCTTATACCGAGAAGGACGTGCCCAACCCGCTGGGTGTTTATGGGCGCAGCAAACTGGCCGGCGAACAGGCCATCGCGGCGGTCGGTGACGATCACCTGATCCTGCGTACCAGCTGGGTCTACTCGCTGTACGGGCGCAACTTCCTGCTGACCATGCAACGGCTGCTGCAGGAAAAACCGCAATTGCGCGTGGTCGACGACCAGGTCGGCGCGCCCACCTGGGCCGCGACCATCGCTGCCAGCACCCGCGCGCTGGTCGAGCGCTGGCAAGCCGGCGAGGCCGGTGCCTGGGGCACCTACCACCTCACCGCACAAGGGGAAACGTCGTGGTACGGCTTCGCCCAGGCCATCGGCGAACAGCTGAAGGCCCGTGGCCTGCCTTGCGCCGAACTGCTGCCGATCGCCTCCAGCGAATACCCGACACCCGCGCGCCGCCCGCTCAACTCGCGCCTGGACTGCTCGCGCCTGGCCCGCGAATGGGGCATCCAGCTACCTCACTGGCAGCAGGCGCTGATCGACTGCCTCAAGTAGCGCATAATTGCGCCAGACCCTTCTGGCGCATTTCCGCGATGATTGCAAAACCCACGCACCCACGCCGTCCCCGCTGGCGCAGCCTGGCCCTGCTGGCCCTGTGCCTGGCGCCCTTGCTGTGGCCCCTGCACCACCTTGCCGAACGCTATTACCAGGACGAACTGGCCTCGCAGAACCGCCAGACCCTCGACCTGTACGTCGCCAACCTGCTCGGTACCCTGCACCGCTACGAAACCCTGCCGCAGATCCTCGGCGACCTGCCGGCGCTGCGTGGTGTGCTGGCCGACCCGTTCAAGCTCGAAGCGGTGACCAACGCCAACCGCCTGCTCAAAGACATCGTCCACCAGACCGGTGCAGAAGTGATGTACCTGATGGACGTCAGCGGCAATACCCTCGCTGCCTCCAACTGGGACAAGCACGACAGCTTCGTCGGCCGCAATTTCGCCTTCCGCCCGTACTTCAACGAAGCCATGGCCGGGCACCTTGGGCGCTTCTTTGGCCAAGGCACCACGTCAGCCAAACGCGGTTATTTCTTTGCCGCCGCGGTGCGCGACCGCGAGCGCATCGTCGGAGTGCTGGTGGTCAAGGTCGACCTCGACCATACCGAGACGCTCTGGGGCCGTACCCCCGAGCAGCTGCTGCTGACCGACCATAACGGCGTGGTAATCCTCACCTCGCGGCCCGACTGGCGTTTCCGCGCCACCCGCGCGCTGACCGAGGCCGAACGCCAGGCGATCATCGCCATACAGCCTTACCCCACCCAGGCACCACAGCCGCTGGTGCTCAACCCGGATGCCTGGCTGACCCAGACCCGCGACATCAAGGAGACCGGCTGGCAAGTCAGCATCCTCGCCCCACGCATGCTGGTCGACCGCTCGGTGCAGACGGTCATGGCCATCGGCGGCGGGGCCTTGCTGGTGCTGATGCTGCTGGCAGGCCTGGTGATGCAACGGCGGCGGCACTATATCGACCGCATCGACTTCGAAGCCCGCGGCCGGCATGAGCTGGAAAACCGCGTGGTGCAGCGTACCGCCGACCTCGAGGGCCTCAATACCCGCCTCAAAAGCGCGGTGCTGGAGCGTGAAAACGCCCAACAGGAACTGGTGCGCGCCCAGGACGAACTGGTCCAGGCCGGCAAGCTGTCGGTACTCGGCACCATGTCGGCAAGCATCAGCCACGAACTCAACCAGCCCTTGGCGGCCATCCGCAGCTATGCGGAAAATGCCGAGATCCTGCTCGATCACCAACGCACCGAAGACGCCCGCGGCAACCTCAAGTTGATCGGTGAGCTGACCGGGCGCATGGCCTCGATCATCGCCCACCTGCGGGCCTTCGCCCGTCGCGATCGCCACGCGCCTGAAAGCGTCGCCCTGCAACCGGCGCTGGACGACGCCCTGGCGTTACTGGCCAAGCGCCGCCGGGCGATGGCTGTGGAGCTGATCCGCGACCTGCCCGATGCCACGCTGTGGGTACAGGCAGGCGAAACCCGCCTGCGCCAGGTGCTCGGCAACCTGCTGGCCAATGCCCTCGATGCCTTGACCGAAAAAGCCAACCCGCGCCGCCTGTGGTTGAGTGCCGAAAAACGCGATGAGTACGTCTACCTGTTCATCCGCGACAACGGCCCGGGCTTCAGCCGCCAAGCCCTGGAACACGCCAAGGAGCCGTTCTTCACCACCAAGACCCGCACCCAGGGGCTGGGCCTGGGCCTGGCCATCTGCGAAAGCCTGATGCGTGCCCTGGGTGGTGAACTGCTGCTGGGCAACCACCCGGAAGGTGGCGCCCTGCTCACGCTGCAAATGCGCGTGGCCGCGCCCGGCGCCAACCTGAAACCTTCGGAGGACCCCTCGGCATGACGACCGAGACTTGCATCGACAGCCAGGCCCAGGTACTGCTGGTCGACGACGACCCGCACCTGCGCCAGGCCCTGAGCCAGACCCTCGACCTGGCCGGGCTCAAGGTAGTCGCCCTGGCCGACGCCCAGGGCCTGGCCGAACGCATCGAGCCTGATTGGCCGGGCGTGGTAGTCAGCGATATTCGCATGCCTGGCATCGACGGCCTGCAACTGCTGGAACAACTGCACGGCCGTGACAAAGAACTGCCGGTGCTGTTGATCACCGGCCACGGCGACGTGCCCCTGGCCGTGCAAGCCATGCGCACAGGCGCCTACGATTTCCTTGAAAAACCCTTTGCCAGCGATGCCCTGCTCGACAGCGTGCGCCGCGCCCTGGCCCTGCGCCGGCTGGTGCTGGACAACCGCAGCCTGCGCCTGGCCCTGAGCGACCGCCAGCAACTGGCCACCCGCCTGGTCGGCCACTCGCCGTCCATGTTGCGCCTGCGCGAGCAGATCGGCGCCTTGGCCGGCACCCGCGCAGACGTGCTGATCCTCGGCGAAACCGGGGCTGGCAAAGAGGTGGTGGCCCGTGCCCTGCACGACTTGTCGAGCCGCCGCGATGGGCCTTTCGTGGCCATCAATGCCGGCGCGCTGGCAGAGTCGGTGGTAGAAAGCGAACTGTTCGGCCATGAGCCCGGCGCCTTCACCGGCGCGCAGAAACGCCGCATCGGCAAGTTCGAATTCGCCAATGGCGGCACGTTGTTCCTCGATGAAATCGAAAGCATGAGCCTGGACGTGCAGGTGAAACTGCTGCGCCTGCTGCAGGAACGGGTGGTCGAGCGCCTGGGCGGCAACCAGCTGATTCCGCTGGATATCCGCATCATCGCGGCGACCAAGGAAGACCTGCGCCACTCTGCCGACCAGGGGCGCTTTCGCGCCGACCTTTATTACCGCCTGAACGTGGCGCCGCTGCGTATCCCGCCACTGCGCGAACGCGGCGATGACATCCTGGTGCTGTTCCAGCATTTCGCCGACACCGCCAGCCAGCGCCACGGGCTGCCGCCGCACAGCCTGCAGCCGGCACAACGGGCCATGCTGCTGCGCCATGGCTGGCCAGGCAACGTGCGTGAACTGCAGAACGCCGCCGAGCGTTTCGCTCTCGGCCTGGAACTGGCCCTGGACAACCCGCCACCCGTGGCGACAGCACCCTTGGCACCGGCACTGCCGGGCAACCTCAGCGAACAGGTCGAGCAGTTCGAACGTTCGCTGATCGCCGCCGAACTGGCCCAGCCACACAGCACCATGCGCAGCCTGGCCGAAGCACTGGGCATACCGCGCAAGACCCTGCACGACAAACTGCGCAAGCACGGCCTCAATTTTGACGGCGGCAACAGCGGGGCAGACGACCACGAGGACCACCGTTCATGAGCAGCGACAGCCAGTACCTGCAGTCTGTACTGCACAGCGATATTCCCCTGACCCGCGAAATGGGCCTGGAAGTCATCGATTGGCAAGGCCAGGCACTGCGCCTGCAGCTACCACTGGCCGCCAACGTCAACCACAAGAGCACCATGTTCGGCGGCAGCCTGTACTGCGCGGCCGTGCTGGTGGGCTGGGGCTGGTTGCACCTGCGCCTGCGCGAGCTGGGTATTGATGACGGGCATATCGTCATCCAGGAAGGCCAGATCAGCTACCCCCTGCCGGTGACAGGGACGGCGGTGGCGCGCTGCGCGGCGCCGGATGACAAGGCCTGGGAACGCTTCGTGACCATGTTCCAGCGCCGTGGCCGGGCGCGGCTGACGCTGGAGACTACGGTCAGCAACGCTGGCTGCGACGAGCCCGCCGTGAACTTCAGCGGCCAGTACGTGCTGCACCGCTGACCTGCACCGCAGGAATTGCCGGGGCCGCTACGCGGCCCTTTCGCGACACAAGGCCGCTGCTACAAGGCCACCGCCAACTGGATGAGTGCCTGGCGCCAACCGGCGGCTGCAGGCAAGGCGAGGAAGAAGGGGTTGAGCAGGGACTCGCGGGGCGGATAGCGGAATGCCTGGCCGTCAAGGTTGATCACTTCGCCACCGGCGCCTTCCACCACGCCCTGGGCAGCCGCGGTGTCCCACTGCGAGGTCGGTGCCAGGCGCGGGTAGCAGTCGGCGCTGCCTTCGGCCAACAGGCAGAATTTCAGCGAACTGCCGATATTGGCCAGCTCCAGTTCGCCAACCGCAGCGCCGAGCCCGGCCAGCAGCGCTTCCTGCTGCGGGCTGGAGTGGCGACGGCTGGCCACCACGGTAAAGCGCCCATCGGCAGGCGGCGCATTACGTACCTGAATCGCCTGGGCTTGCCCGCCCGTCTCTACGCGCCAGGCACCGAGGCTGCGACCACCGAAATAGCAGCGCCCGGTAGTCGGCATCGACACCACGCCGAACACCACTTCACCCTGCTCGATCAGCGCGATGTTCACGGTGAACTCCTCGCTGCCTGCGATGAACTCCTTGGTGCCGTCCAACGGGTCGACCAGCCACCAGCGCTGCCAGCCCTGCCGTTCAGCCAATGGGATATTGCAGTCTTCCTCGGACAGTACCGGGATCTGTGGTGCCAGTGCCTGCAGGCCATCGGCAATAACCCGGTGCGCGGCCAGGTCGGCAGCGGTCACCGGCGAGTCATCGGCCTTGTTGGTCACCGCCACATCGGCCCGCCAGAACGGCAGGATCGCCTCGCCCGCCAGGCCGGCCAGCTTCACCACCTCATGCATCAGTTGCTGGTCGTTCATGCGTCGAGCAGCCCCCGCTGAATCAGCAGGTCACGCGCCAGATACAGCGCGGCCAGCGCCCGGCCTTCGCTGAACTGCGGGTGCATGGCCAGGGCCGACAGCTCGCGCAGGTTCACTTTGTCGACCCGCATCGGCTCCGGCTCGTCGCCCTCCAGCCGCTCCTCGTAGAGGTCCGTGGCCAGCACCACCTGAATCTTCTGGCTCATATAGCCCGGCGACAGCGAAAGCTCGGTAAGGTGCTCCAGCTGACGTGCGCCAAAACCGGCCTCTTCCTTGAGCTCCCGGTCGGCGGCGGCCAGCACGTCTTCACCCGGTTCGATCAACCCTTTGGGCAGCGACAGCTCGTACTCGTCGGTGCCGCCGCAGTATTCCTCGACCAACACCGCGTGTTCGGCATCGAGCATGGCCACGATCATCACCGCACCATAACCATTGCCACGGCCGACCAGGCGCTCATAAGTACGTTCGGTGCCATTGCTGAAGCGCAACTGCACGGCTTCGACGCGGAACAAGCGGCTGCTGGCGACAATCTCGCGGCTGAGTACGGTGGGTTTCTGGCGCATGGGGCGGCTCCTTGGCGTGAACGGGTTACTATACCGTGGCTTGCCGACTGAACGAGAGTTTCCCATGCCTGTTCTTCCCTGGTCCGCCATCGATACCGTCCTGCTGGACATGGACGGCACCCTGCTCGACCTGCACTACGACAACCGCTTCTGGCTGGAGCACCTGCCCCAGCGTTACGCCGAGGTGCATGGCGTCAGCCGGGCCATGGCGGAAATGGAGCTGCAGCCGCTGTTCGAGCGCAATGCCGGCACCCTCAACTGGTACTGCCTGGATTTCTGGAGCCGCGAGCTGAACTTGCCGATCCGCGAGCTGAAGCGCGAGATCGCCGACCTGATCGCCCTGCGCCCCGACGCCGACACCTTCCTTGCCGCAATCCGCCAGGCGGGCAAGCGGGTGGTGATGATCACCAATGCGCATCGCGACTCGCTGTCGCTGAAGCTGGAGCGGGTGGAACTGGCGCCGTACTTCGAGCGGCTGATCAGTTCGCATGATTACGGCTACCCGAAGGAAAGCCCGCAGTTCTGGGACGCGTTGCAGGCGGATATCGGCTTTGTGCCTGAACGCAGCCTGTTCATCGACGACACGCTGGCGATCTTGCGCAGTGCACGGCGATTTGGCGTAGGGCATTTGCTTGCGGTGCGCCAGCCGGATAGCCAGGCGGCGCCGCGGGATACTCAAGAGTTCGAGGCGGTCGAGGATTACCGGGCATTGTTGGTAGGCCTTTAAGGCCAAATCGCCGGCCAGCCGGCTCCCACAGGTACTGCACAGTGCTCAAGGCCTGCGATGTCCTGTAGGAGCGGGCTTGCCCGCGAGAGGCCAGCACAGCGCTGAAGAACTATCACTCAGGAATGCGCAGCACCTGCCCCGGGTAGATCTTGTCCGGGTGCGACAACATCGGCTTGTTGGCCTCGAAGATCTTGTTGTACTGGTTGGCGTTGCCATACACCACTACGGAAATAGCTGACAGCGTGTCACCCTTCTTCACGGTCACGAACCGCGCAGCCTTGACGACCGGCCCGGTTACGGTGATCTGGTCATCTACGCTGGCAACGCCATTGATGTTGCCCGCCGCGAGGATGATCTTCTCTTTCTCCTCCTGGCTGGCCACCTCACCCTTGAGGATGATCTTGTCGCCCTCTACAGTGGCGGTGATGTTGGGGTTGCCCAGGCCGACACTCTCCACGTGCTTCTTCAACTGCTCCTCGGCATTGGCATTGCCAGGGGTCAGCAGGTCGATCAACTTCTCGCCGGCTTCCTTCACGAAACTGAACAGGCTCATTGCGTTCTCCTTGTTGACTGAAACCTCGGAGTCAGGAGTCTAGGCCAGGATTTCCCCTCCCGCCCCACTGCGGCCAATCGACGCGCTCTATCAAGGCATAGACCCTAGCGATTAGACGTGGCCAGCGCGCGGGCCTAGGCTGGTGCTATCAAATAGCCGCCGGTAGTCAGCCCCGATGAACAGCAAACCTCCGGTCTGCGCGGCCTCTACGCCTTTGGCCTTGCCTGCCGCCAGCAACACCTACGATTACATCCAGCTCGACGATGCCGCACGCGCCAGTACACCGCTGGCCGAAGAAGTCGCCCTGGCCATCGCCTTCAATGGCCTCAACCAGGCCGTGATGCTGGTCAGCCCCACCGACCTCGAAGATTTTGCAGTCGGCTTCAGCGTGGGCAGCGGCATTGTCGAAAGCACAGCAGAAATCTATGACCTGAAATTGTCGGGCAGCGGCTCGGCGATGTATGCCGACCTGGAGATTTCCAGCCGCGCGTTCTGGAACCTGAAAAACCAGCGCCGCCAGCTGGCCGGCACCAGCGGCTGCGGGCTGTGTGGTGTCGAGGCCCTGGAGCAGGCGTTGCCGGAACTGGCCGAACTGCCCGGCGCGCCTTTGCCACCCGCGCAATGGCTGGCCGGCCTGCGCCAACGCATCGATGCCTTCCAGCCCCTGGGCCAGCACTGCGGTGCCGTGCATGCGGCGCTGTTCATGAATGCCGAGGGTGAGCTGCTGCTCGGCCGCGAAGACATCGGCCGGCACAACGCGCTGGACAAGCTGATCGGCGCCCTGCTGCGCCAAGGCATCGCCACTGAAGGCGGCCTGGCCATCGTCACCAGCCGCTGCAGCCTGGAGCTGATCCAGAAAGTCCTGCGCGCCGGCATCCAGACCCTGGTCAGCCTGTCGGCGCCCACGGGCCTCGCCCTGCAGTGGGCGCGCAAGCACAACCTCAACCTCATCCATCTGCCCAAACACAGTGCACCGCGGGTCTACAGCCCAGCGGCGGAGTCGTAACAGCCGTGACCTCGTACCAGCCTCTTCCAGACAACGCCCCAGCCTCCACCCCTCGCTACAAGCCCTACCACGGCCCCGCCGGTGGCTGGGGCGCGCTGCGCAGCGTGGCCAAGGCCTGGGTCGGCAGCGACAATGCGCTGAAAAACCTGCGCGCCTTGCTCAAGACCAACCAGAACGGGGGCTTCGACTGCCCCGGCTGCGCCTGGGGCGACTCGCCCGAGAGCGGCATGGTCAAGTTCTGCGAGAACGGCGCCAAGGCGGTCAACTGGGAGGCGACCAAGCGCCGCGTCGACGCGGCCTTCTTCGCCCGCTACAGCGTCAGCGCGCTGCGCCAGCAGAGCGACTACTGGCTCGAATACCAGGGCCGCCTGACCGAACCGATGGTCTACGACCCGGCCAGCGACCGCTACCAGCCGATCGCCTGGGACGCCGCCTTCGCCCTGATCGCCCGTGAGCTGAACGCACTCACCAGCCCCGACCAGGCCGAGTTCTACACCTCCGGGCGGGCCAGCAACGAAGCGGCGTACCTGTACCAGCTGTTCGTGCGCGCCTATGGCACCAATAACTTCCCGGATTGCTCCAACATGTGCCACGAGGCCAGCGGTGTGGCGCTGGGGCAAAGCGTGGGTGTGGGCAAAGGCACCGTCACCTTCGATGACTTCGAGCATGCCGATGCGATCTTCGTCTGGGGCCAGAACCCCGGCACCAACCACCCGCGCATGCTGGACCCGCTGCGCGATGCCGTGAAACGCGGCGCCCAGGTGGTGTGCGTCAACCCACTCAAGGAGCGCGGCCTGGAGCGCTTCCAGCATCCGCAGAACCCGCTGGAGATGCTGACCAACAGCGACCGGCCGACCAACACCGCATTTTTCCGCCCGGCCCTGGGTGGCGACATGGCCATGCTGCGTGGCATGGCCAAGTTCCTGCTGCAGTGGGAGCGCGAAGCGCAGGCCAATGGTGAACCGGCCGTCTTCGATCACGTCTTCATTGCCGAGCATGGCCATGGCGTGGATGAGTACCTCGCGGCGGTGGACGCCACCTCGTGGCAGCACATAGAGGAACAGTCCGGCCTGACGCTGGCCGATATCGAGCTGGCCGCCCGCATGTACTGCCGCGGCAAGCGCGTGATCATGTGCTGGGCGATGGGGATTACCCAACACCGCCATTCGGTGCCGACCATCCAGGAAATCGTCAACCTGCAGATGCTGCGCGGCAACATCGGCGCGCCCGGTGCAGGCCTGTGCCCGGTACGTGGCCACAGTAACGTGCAGGGCGACCGCACCATGGGCATCAACGAACGCCCGCCGGTGGCGCTGCTCGATGCCCTGGAAAAACGCTTTGGCTTTACGGTACCGCGCCACAATGGCCACAACACCGTCGAGGCGATTCACGCCATGCTTGAGGGGCGCGCCAAAGTGTTCATCGGCTTGGGCGGCAACTTCGCCCAGGCGACGCCGGATACCGAGCGGACCGCGCAAGCGCTGCGCAACTGCGCGCTGACCGTGCACATCAGCACCAAGCTCAACCGCAGCCACCTGATCCACGGCAAGCAGGCGCTTATCCTGCCCTGCCTGGGCCGCACCGACATCGACCTGCAGGCCGACGGCCCGCAGGCGGTTACCGTGGAAGATTCGTTCAGCATGGTCCACGCCTCCAACGGCCAGCTCAAGCCGCTGTCGCGCCAGATGCGTTCAGAGCCGGCGGTGGTCGCTGGCATTGCCGCTGCCACGCTGGGCAAGCGCCCGGTGGACTGGCACTGGCTGGTAGCCGACTACGGCCGCATCCGCGACCTGATCGCCGACACCATTGCCGGTTTCGATGACTTCAACCAGCGCCTGAGCCACCCTGGCGGCTTCTACCTGGGCAACAGCGCCGGCAGCCGCCAGTGGAAAACCGCCAGCGGCCGCGCCAACTTCAAGGCCAACCTGCTGCCGGACAGCCTGCTCGACGAGCGCGTGCGCGCCAGCGGCCAGTTGCCGGACCTGATCATGCAGTCGATGCGCTCGCACGATCAGTACAACACCACCATCTACGGCCTGGATGACCGTTATCGCGGCGTGCGCGGCCAGCGCGACGTGCTGTTCGCCAACGAAGCAGACATCATCCGCCTGGGCTTCCAGCCGGGGCAGAAGGTCGACATCGTTTCGCTGTGGGGGGATGAGCATGTGCGCCGGGTACACGGCTTCACCCTGCTCGCCTTCGATATTCCGGCTGGGCAGGCGGCGGCTTATTACCCAGAGGTGAACCCGCTGATTCCACTGGAAAGCATCGGTGAAGGCAGCCATACACCGACGTCCAAGTTCGTCGCCATCAAGCTTGAGCGGGCGCGCGACGACGGGCGGATCGTGTAAGGGCTGGCTGGCCGGCAAAAACGAAAAAGCCCTGTTCCACAAGGGTCCAGGGCTTCGTCACAATAACCTCAGACACGCGAAAATGGATTAAGTTTCATAGGAAATACAGCAACTTAGAGAATTGTGTACAACTCGTGCTACTCGTCGGATTTTCGTTGCCAGCCGCAGCACGGAGCCTCAAATTCGCCCTCGTCATCCCTATGAGGCTCTCTTGATGAAGAAGTACTCCTCGATTCTGTTGTTGTCTTTCAGCTTGCTCAGCGGCGTTGCCATGGCAGGCGGCAATACCGAGGCCGGCATTGGCGGCGCATTGGGTGGGGTACTCGGCTCCGTAGTGGGCAACTCCATCGGTGGTAGTACCGGCGGCGCCATTGGTGCCGGCCTGGGTGGCGCTGCCGGCGGTGCCCTGGGTGCCGACAAGCGCCAGCGTGGTGAGGCCGCTATCGGCGGCGCACTGGGCGCAGCAGGCGGTAACGTGGTCGGTCGTTCGGTGGGTGGTACCACCGGCAGCTACATTGGTGCAGCCGCAGGCGGCGGCGCTGGTGGCGCGCTGGGTAACTACATGGGCAACAAGGCCGACGACGACGACCGTCATGACGATCGCCGCTACCGTCGCGGCTACGACGACCGTCGTCACTACGACCGTGGCCACCACTACGGCCATCGCAAGCACAAGCGCCACTGGCGCGACTGATACCCAAGGCTAACGCCCGGGTAGCAAGAAAGCCCCGCCCTCACCCGCGGGGCTTTTTCATGCCTGCACGTCAAGCTGCAGCCCGGCAAGGATGACCTGCAGCGTCTCCGGAAGCGGCACCGGCCGGCCGCTTGCACGCTCGATGAACACCTGCACCACAGTGCCTGCGGCGCAAGCATCCGCTTCGCCCGGGCGATACAGCGCCAGCCGGTACTCCACCGTACTTCCCACAAGACGCGTCACGCCCAGGCCCACCTCAAGCACATCCGGGAAGCCCGGCAATGCAAAGAAGTCTGCCGCCGAACTGACCACGAACGCTGCCAGCGCGCCTTCACGCAGGTCGAACTCGGCTTGCTCGACGAGAAAGGCCTGGATGGCGGTTTCGAAGAAACCGTGCACAGTCGCACCGGCGACATGGCCATTGTGGTCGTTGTCCTGAGGACGGGTGAGGATGGGGTGGAAGTGGGAGAACGCGTTGCGGTTGGGGGATGGAGTCATCTGTCTGTCTCGCATGATCGCAATGAATGCTATCAGTGAACCAGAAATTCCAGAGTTCTTGAGTATTTACTGGCATTTCACGGGTAGGCCCGCTCTCACAAGCTCGAGTTTGGCTTGGCCAGCAGCACGGTATCTGTAGGGGATTACCCAGCCCTCGGGCTGCGCTGTCGCGCAGAGAACAAAGCCCGCGAGCGCATCGCATATCCTGTAGGAGCGGCTTCAGCCGCGAAGCAGGCGCCGCGGTGGATGGCACCGGCTTAGCCGGTGTTCGCGGCTGAAGCCGCTCCTACAGGCTCCTCGCCAAATCGGTAAGTTAGCGTTTGTCTATGAGAGCGGGTTTACCTGCGAAGAAGCCAGCAAGGCACTACAAAACCGCCATGCAAAAAAACCGCCCCGAAGGGCGGTTTTTTTTCAGACGCTAGCGCCAGCTTACAGCTGTGGACCAGCAGCCTTGATGGCGTCGGACACGTCGAACTTCTTGAAGTTTTCGGTGAACAGCTTGGCCAGGCCTTTGGCGGCTTCGTCGTAGGCCGCCTGGTCAGCCCAGGTGTTGCGCGGGTTGAGCAGTTCGGTTTCGACGCCTGGAACAACCTTCGGCACGTCCAGGTTGATGATGTCCAGGTGCTCGGTCTCTGCACCGATCAGTGCGCCGCTCTGGATGGCAGCGATCACGCCACGGGTGGTCGGGATGCTGAAGCGCTTGCCAACGCCGTAGCCACCACCGGTCCAGCCGGTGTTGACCAGGTACACCTTGGAACCAAAGCCGTTGATACGCTTGATCAGCAGCTCGGCGTACTCGCCAGCCGGGCGCGGGAAGAACGGGGCGCCGAAGCAGGTGGAGAAGGTCGACTTGATGCCGCCGCCCGAACCCATTTCGGTGGAACCGACCAGCGCGGTGTAGCCGGACAGGAAGTGGTAGGCCGCCTGCTCGTTGTTCAGGATGGAAACCGGCGGCAGAACGCCAGTCAGGTCGCAGGTCAGGAAGATCACTGCGTTAGGCTCGCCACCCAGGTTGGCCTCGGCGCGCTTGGCGACGTGCTCCAGAGGGTAGGCGGCACGGCTGTTCTGGGTCAGGCTGACATCGGTGTAGTCGGCATGCTTGTTGGCATCGAGAACGACGTTTTCCAGTACTGCGCCGTGCTTGATGGCTTTCCAGATGACCGGCTCGTTCTTCTCGGACAGGTCGATGCACTTGGCGTAGCAGCCGCCTTCCATGTTGAAGACAACGCCTTCGCCCCAGCCGTGCTCGTCGTCACCGATCAGGTAACGGCTTTCGTCGGCCGACAGGGTGGTCTTGCCAGTGCCGGACAGGCCGAAGAACAGGGTTACGTCGCCTTCTTCGCCGATGTTGGCAGCGCAGTGCATTGGCAGCACGTCGGCAGCCGGCAGCAGGAAGTTCTGCACCGAGAACATGGCTTTCTTCATTTCGCCGGCGTAACGCATGCCAGCGATCAGCACCTTCTTGGCCGCGAAGTTGATGATGACGCAGCCGTCGGAGTTGGTGCCGTCACGCTCAGGCTCGCACACGAAGTTGGCAACGTTGAGTACTTGCCACTGGTCGCGGCCAGCCGGGTTGAACTGCTCAGGGTTGATGAACAGGCAACGGCCGAACAGGTTCTGCCAGGCAGTCTGGGTGGTCATCTTCACCGGCAGGTAGTGCTCGGCGGCCGCCCCTACGTGAACGTAGGAAACGAAGTGATCCTGGGCGTTGTTGAACGCCTCGACGCGGTCCCACAGGGCATCGAACTTGTCGGCCGGGAACTTGCGGTTGATCGGGCCCCAGGAGATGGCATCCTGGGTGGAAGGTTCTTCGACGATGAAACGGTCAGCCGGCGAACGGCCAGTACGGTGCCCAGTCTCCACGACCAGTGCGCCGGTATCGGCTAGCACGCCTTCACCGCGTTGCAGCGCTTCTTTTACCAGCTCATCGACGCTCAGGTCGGTGTACACGGTGTTGTTGGCTTGCGTCATGAGATACCCCATCCGGCCCGAGGCCGAGTGCTCCAAACGTTTTG
>Ga0213821_1000478_pt1 | contig 24399 bp, 16 predicted proteins | sample MC6MC0909MG_FD_179894 | JGI IMG/M metagenome (GOLD analysis project Ga0213821, IMG submission 179894) | Enriched soil aggregate microbial communities from Iowa State University, Ames, United States - MC6-MC0909-MG | ecosystem: Environmental > Terrestrial > Soil > Unclassified | place: USA: Iowa...
CACCGCTTCATATTTATCTAACTGAGGAGCTATTAGAGGAGGCTGTACATCATGGCAAGATTCATTTTGGTGAGAAAAAAAATGCCACTGTCCAGTCTTTAGAACAGGCTAAATCGACAGTGATTCAAGCTTTTGAAGATGAGCTATTTTTAGTAGTCCAAAATGAGGAGCAATTGAATTCACTTACAACACCACTAACAATTCAAGAAGATGATGTTTTTACTTTTATAAAATTAACGATGCTAGCAGGACGAATTTGGTAAGGAGGAATCCCATGACACTTTCTCATGAACAAAAACTACAATTTCAAAGTAAAATTGATACCGCACCATCGGCTATTCAACCAATAGCTACAGCATTGCTTCAATATATGGATACACGTGATTACAATATTGAGCAGCAAATTGCTGATTTGAAAATCACAACACTCGAGGAGCTATTTACAGGTCCATTAGTTGATGTACTAACACTCTTTTCTTCACAGGAACGAGCACAAAATATTAAGAAGCTGGCATTACGTTATGATACAACAATGTTTCAGACTGGTATTTTGCGTAGATCGTTTCGTTCTGCTCAACCAGTACAGGATCACCTTTTTCAATGTCTGCAATTAATTGAAGAAATGCTAACATTTGAAGAAATCAATTTACAGGAATTATTGACGAATCACAGTCAATATGAGCATGGTACATACCCTAACTATAGCTCCTATGTGATGAAGCAAGAGAATATAAGGGTTATGCCATTTAATGTTTTTGAGCAATTACTTGCAGAAGAGCTATCATTACAAAACCCAGCTATTGAGGAAGCTATTGAAAATATCCTATTTGATGAACATCAAAGTAGCTTTTTTGGCTATCCACTAATACGAGGGATTTTTAAATCAACCAATAGTCGTCTGCATGAAGCACTTGGAAAGCTATTAGTTGCGGCAGCGAGGCAAGAAGGGCTACGTCAAGCTATTGTTGAGAATATCGATCATGGTACCTTAGATGCACAGCTTACAATCATGAAGCTTATTCAAGAGCACCAGCTAACTCGCTTCTCCTCAGTTATTCGTGCTGTCGATACTTGGATGGGACTTGGCTATAATAGCTTTGAAAATCAAAAGATTACAGAGGAAGTCTTGTCATTAGCGATTCAAGCTATTGAAAACGACAATTTCACTAAAGAATTACTGCAAAGCGAGCGAACAATAGATATTTACGTGGCACTCTGGGCAATTTCTACAAAAGATTACACGCAACTTGATATAGTTTTACCAGAGTTGCTAGGACGCCAAAAGCATGTCCAGCTTACAACACTTGCGTTCTTAAAAAACTTAGGGAAAACTTCCTTTACTGCACAATATGTCAAAGATATTATTTTAACAACAAAGGATATTGAGCTTTTTACTTTTGCTTGGGGAAATTTCATCCATGTAAATAACTATATTAACAGTGAATATGCTTGGGATAACGATTGGGTTAAAGATTTACAAACGTACATGCAAGAAAATACACAGCTTCAAAACATTGAGTATCTGTTATTTAATCAGCTCGAATGGGCAAAGAGTGAGGTTTCCAAGGATGGTCTAACAATTGCAGGAAAACCCCTAGCCTTCGTATATGCACACATATCTTTAGAGGACATTATTTCAACACAAATTATTTTGGCCCATCACTTACAAGATGAAGAATTATTTCAACGTATTATTGAGAATGCAGATGCCTACTCACCTACTAGCAGAATTGGACTTCTTAATATTTATTGCCTTGATAATTCTACACAAGGAAAGCGCGATTTTCTATTTAGCTCTTTACGAGACCGAAGCTCTATTAATCGGTCCCTCGCGCTCAAAAAGATACAGCTATTAACACCTACTGATCATGAAATTTTAAAAATTGAGGATCTTTTAGCAAATAAATCCGGCTCACTTCGTAAAGAGGCTATTTCTCTCTTAAAGCTACAGTCACAAGAGAAAATATTGCAAAGTGCCGAGCGACTTATACAAGACAAGAAGCAATTAAAACGACTTGGTGGACTCGAGTTGTTATTAGAAGCCTCAAAAGAATATCACTTATCAAATGAACAAATTACAGCTTTATGCAAGACGCTACCAAAAGTTACTGCAACAGAGCAAGTGCTTTTAGATCAATTGTTAACAAGCGATATTCCAGAATATAACGAGGAAAATGGCTTTGGCTTATATACACCACACCCGCCTATTCAATACCAAAACATTTCTAATATGGATATCAAGGTGGACGGTGAAGAGGCATGGAAACAGCTAATTCCAATTTATTTGCAGGCACAAATGCCACTTGAGAAATTTTTTGACTATGATGTTCATAAACTTTTAGCAAAGCTTGAGCGGCTAATTCAATTAATTGATGTTCATGCTCATTATGAGTATGAGACATACCAGTGGAATGATACTCTAATGACAACAACCTTAGGACAAGACTATAATGTTATAGCCTCCAAAAAAGAGAATAGTAAAAATGCTAGTCTTGATGTCCATCCAATACCTGAGGAAATCATACAGTGGATAAAAGAAGAAAAATTCAGCACAGAGGATTTAGCTTATTTCAACTTTTATAGTAATCTGTCTCAATACCCTGCTGTCCACGAAATTAGCGAAGCAGCACACGCTCTTATCGCTCCAATCCTTAACTATGCACAAATTAAAGAATATATTGCTAAGTTCAATGCGTTAAAGCATGAGCAAACACTGGATCGAATTTTTACTGTGCTTTCACAGGATTTAGACAATTTGTCTGGGGAGCAGGAGCTTCATAAACAAGCAGTCGAACTTTTAGAACAACATGCACAAGGATTCAGTGCTTTCGAGCAAGCAATTGGTATAATGCTTCAGCTGTTATCTCAAATACCACCTGAACAGTGGAAGCTTGAAGTAAGAGATAAGGGGTATTATTATTATCGTTCGACTTCCACTATAGTAGATTTAGATGTAATCGATGCCTTTGTTGATAGATGCTTCTCAGGCTATACGACTTATGGCGAATATGTCAAAATGCTCGCTATTAACGAAGAATTAACAAAGCGCATGCAAAAGGAACAGTATAGCCCAAGTGTATATAATTTAAGCTTATTCCAATATTTAGATGCCCTTCAGGCAGGCTTATTCACACAGGATCATTTATTTGAGGCCATTTTCACGAATACATTAGCCTCTGATGTATTAATAGCACCAAATAAATTAATCGAAAAGTATCAAAAGTCATTTGAAGATTTATCGACTCTTCTTGCTATACGTGAGCAGGCAATCAAGCGAATTTTAGAAATCGAGCTTAAGCGCGGGGATATTCCTACTGCCGTAACGAAGCTAGCAAGCAGTATATCCTATATAGAAGGTATTGATTATTTCTTTAAAATTTTACAGGCACTTGATGGAGAAAAGCTTGCTCGGGGCTATATTTGGCAGGCAGAAACGAAAAAGGATGTTTTCTCACGTCTTCTCGCAAACTGCTATCCTAAAAAAGAGGAATCCGCACAGCAGTTAAAAGATGCATGGGAAAAAACAAATATTTCAAAAGAGCGATTAATTGAAGCAATGATGTATAACCAGCATTGGATCGATCTAGTTAGTGAAGTAATTGGTTGGGAAGGCTTAAAAGAATCTGCATGGTACTTTATCGCCCATACAACCGACTACTTATCAGATTTTGCTAAAGATCAAATTGCCCTCTTCTCAAGCATCACTTCCGACGATTTCCGTGATGGTGCATTTGATTTAGGTTGGTTCCAAAGTGCCTATCAAACAATTGGTGCAAAAAATTTCAAGCTTGTTTATGATGCCGCAAAATATGCATCAGAAGGAGCAAATCATCGTCGAGCACAGCTTTATGCCGATACTGCAATTGGAAAACTTAGTCCAAAGCCATTAATGAAAGAAATACAAGATAAACGTAATAAAGACAAGCTTCGTGCACTTGGTCTGATCCCATTAAAAAAATCAGATGAAAAGGACGCTCTAATACGCTATCAGTTTATTCAACAATTTTTAAAGGAAAGCAAGCAATTCGGAGCCCAGCGTCGTGCAAGCGAAGCACGAGCAGCAAGTATTGCACTTGAAAATCTAGCACGCAATGCTGGTGATGGAGAAACAACAAGATTTACATGGCGAATGGAGCTATCCGCTTTTCATGAAATGAAACATTTATTTGAAGCACAGCAAATCGAGCATATTACGGCTCATTTGCAGATTGAAGATGATGCTGATGTGGAAATAATCGTGACAAAGGATGGAAAACGTCTTAAAAATATCCCAACAGCATTGAAGAAAAATACACAAGTCATCGCATTACAAGAGGCACGAAAAGAGTTGAAGGAGCAATATAAACGAGCACGGCCAGCGCTTGAACAGGCAATGGAGTTAGAAACAGTCTTCCATGCTGAAGAGCTCATCAATTTATTAAAGCATCCAATCCTAGCTCCTCTTCTACAAAAGCTCGTCTTTAAAAGCGACGTGTATATAGGAATGCTCACTACAGAGGGCTTAAGGCTACTATCAGGTGACATCATTTCACTTACACCAACGGCAACATTAAAAATTGCCCATCCATATCACCTACTGGAAAGTGGTCAATGGCGTCAATGGCAGGCTTATATGTTTGAGCACAAAATAAAGCAACCGTTTAAGCAAGTGCTCCGTGAGCTATATGTGATAAATGAAGATGAAAAAGGGCAAAAAAGATCATTGCGCTATGCAGGACATCAAGTAAATCCATCTCAGACGGTAGCCCTCTTAAAAACAAGAGGCTGGCAAATTAGTTATGATGAAGGACCTCGCAAAGTGTATTATAAGGAAAATATTGTGGCTTCGTTATATGCACAGGCAGATTGGTTTACCCCAGCAGAAATTGAAGCGCCTGCAATTGAGGGTGTTTATTTCTATAATCGTTTAACTGGCAAAAGCATAGTCTTAGATGATATACCTGCAGCAATTTTCTCTGAGATTATGCGAGATATTGATCTCGTTGTTAGTGTTGCGCATGTTGGTGGTGTAGATCCTGAGGCAAGTCATTCTACTGTTGAAATGCGTAGTGTGATTGTGGAAGAATTAACAAAGCTATTAAAACTTACAAACGTAGAAGTGAAAAAACAACATGCTCTTATTGAAGGTAAACTTGCTAGCTATTCACTACATTTAGGTAGTGGTGTTGTTCATCAAATGGGGGGATCAATGATTCCAATAATCGCTGTACAAGCGCAGCACCGTAGACGCATTTTCCTACCAATGGTGGATGATGATCCTCGTACAGCCGAAATCATGTCGAAGCTAATACTACTAAGTGAAGATACTAAAATTAAGGATCCTGCCATTTTAGGGCATATCCGTAGCTATGAACAACAACGTTAACTTGTGCACATAAAAAGCTGGTAGCATTATAAAGTGCCCTCCTTGAACATTGGAGGGCACTTTTATTGTACATCAGATTTAATCATTTCAAATAACAACGGGACATTGGTTCCTCTTTGCAATGAATGACAGTCATCCATTAAAAATGCCCAGCTTTTTTTCATTTTTTCTCTATATGGGAGCTCTTGACTAACTGGTAGAAATTCGCTTAAATACTCCTCAATAGTACTAGTGAGATTTTCCATAAAATTATCCGCCTTATGCACTTTTTCTGTTGGAATTTCATTGCGCTCATTCCATAGTACATGTTCTAAGTTTGTAGAAAAATAAAATAATTGATAGGGTACTTTTAAACGGTTAATGCTGAAGTGGTCATTCGCCACTAAGATCCTAGCATTATTCGCTTTCATTTCATTACGTTGCTCAATTTGCTCTTTGCGTTTATCCGAATTCACTAAGATTGCATCCTCTGTATAAAACAAATTTTGCTCGATATCCTCCTTCACCTTAACAAATTCTGGTGCAATAAAGCAGCCATCTGCATCTGTAATATGAACAATTGCCGTTAAATCCTTTGCTAGAAATTTATATTTATTTAAATAGCTCTGGATTACTTTAACAACACTATTTTTAATATTTGGGATACGCTTATTGGCATCCCATTTTGTCAAAATATCCTCACGCTGAACGTCAAAGCGAATCATCGAATTTGCAAAATATTCATCTAAATAATCCTCTAAGATAATCTGCTCTGTCTGTCCCTCAACAATAATGAGAAGAATTTTTTTAGTCATGCTGCACACCTGCTTTTCTAAATGCACGCTTCATTTTAAATGATTTTGTTTCCTTATAAACTTCCTCATCCTGACCACCAAGCTGGATAGCACGTAGGTAGACATCCCTAGCATTATTTACTTCCTTTATTCCTTTTAGCTGCATATAGCGGTGATCTTCATTTGTTGTTGTAAACCATAAATTTTTAATAGCTAGCACCTCTAACACACGTAAATTATGAGATGTAAAGATAAGTTGACCTTTTCCATCCTCATCTATCACTGTTAACAACTCACCTAACAAATATTCAAAAACACCAGAATCTAATTCATCAATAACGACACATGCATTAGGATTGTTGTATACCGCAATAAGCAAGCTAAGGACAGAAATAATTTTTAATATCCCCTCTGACTCCGTACGAAGCGGTAATTCACGTTTTCCCCGCTTGGATAAAAATTCAAAACGAACCCCTTTTGCCCCACTATCCATCATCTGTTTCGTAATAACATTAATTTTTATGGTCAGACCGGGGATAATTGCTGACAATACTTGATTACTTTGTTCGACAACCTCACATAACACATAGAAGGTCTCTTCTGGCAATACTGCTGGTCCCTTTAAATCATATGGTATTAAACCTCTAGTTCTCTCTAAATGGATACTAAAGGGCATGATTCGCTCCTCAAACAATGGTGCAATATTTTGATTATTTACAACATGAAAATCTTGAGTAAAATCAATCGCTATATTTTGAAGAAGCTCCATCTCCAGCTCCGAAAGCTGTTCTTGTAATAGAGGCTTTAAATCTTTATGGAAAATAAATGACATATATTGTCTTCTAGCTAATTGATGTACAACTAGCAATTGAATACGTGCTTTTTCATTCAAATCAGTTAGTTTAGCATTACGTATCTGCACATCATCATCTGTAACAGCCATTAATATCTTCGTACGTTTACCCTTGTCATTTTCTCGGTACGTAAGTCGTTCATGTACTGTGTATAGTCGATACTCATCCTCTTGTAGCTCTACATAATAATTGACAAAAAATGTACCAAACTGATTTTCCACAAGAAACTCAAAATCTATGCTAGCCTTACCCTCTCCTGCCATCACTAAGCATTTTTCTTGTACAGGTAATTTCACTTCTGCTATCCAGCCTGAAATTAGTGCCTTCAATATACTGAAGGCATCGACAATCGTTGTTTTACCTAAACCATTCTGTCCATATAAGCCTACAACATTGGCCTGTAAAAATGACTCGAAATTTACTGCAATGGAAATCTCACCATGACGAACATTTCGTAAATTATGCAATATTATTTTCTTAATCTTGATAATTGCCATTATGCAAACACCCTTTTTTTCTTATTATAATGAAAATCAGTATATTTTATAACAATTTCAATTTTAAGCACACTCGTCTAAGAACTAGAGGAATTTTGAATATAGGCATAAAAATAAAGAAAGGTACGTTTCATTGGCATATATTACTCCCAACGATTTTAATCAACAATTTTATTCTGGTATAAAAGAATTTGGGTACTCTCTACTGGTGCTAATCAAGGTATTAACAAATTTTCGAATCAGAAGGAAGAACTGACAGTAGAGGTCAATCAAATAAGGGACAGCTCTCTATCCCCTCCTCAGCTACATCATAGCAAACAATACTCTAATTTCTAGGACTTACCAGAAATAGTGTCTGGCATTTTAGGGAACTCAGAATCAAATAAAAACGCTTTCTACTAGTTCGTTTTAAACTAATGGAAAGCGTTTTATAAAAATAGGCTATATGCTTCACCTATTTCTATCATAATAATATTTGTAATTTAAAAGACCCAATTTTAAAAATAAAAGATGTTTTTCACCTACAATTTAATTCCTAAAAACAACTTCATGAATGTCACTTCTTATAATTAAATATTTAAAAATTAATAAATTTTTATAAAAATATCAACACGAAACAGTTATTCTTGTACTATTATACCGGTTTTCAAAATTTTATTTTAAAGATCATAAGTCGAAATAGTAAGTTTTTTGGGTTGTGAATCATTTTTTTTGGCAGTATAGTTGTTTAATGTCAGGGGATGATTGGATTATTTTCCATTCATAAATATTTTAATAAAAAGGTATACATATCTTCCACGAAAATTACATCAGGACTGCCAAATGTAATGTTCTCTACTATTTACTTTTGACCATCTCAGCTGTGAATGTCTATTTTTTTACTTAAAATATGTTTTGTATATAATTATAGGAGGAAGAACATGAAAAAAAGTAAGAAACAGAACATGTCCATCAGTAGAAAATTAACAACTATTGTAATAAGTATTTTACTACTATTCGGATTAGTCAATCTAGGTCTTTCCTATTATATAGTAAAGAATAGTAATTTAAAAGATATGAATCAATCTCTTTTCGATAAAGGAATGATCTTAGCAAAGTCAATAGACCTAAAAACATTGCAATCTGTTATCAAGGAGCCTAATGCTAGCAATCCAGATGTTCTTCGTTTAACAAAAGAAATGGACGATATAAACGATCATTCGGATATTATCACAAATCTATTCCTTATAACAGTTGACGGAAAAAATATAAACGCGCCGGTTCTATCTTCGAGCGTACTGGATTTTGGGGCAGAGTATAACCAAGATATGATAGCTATGGGCTTATCAGATGACTTTTTAGCAAGAATTAAAGAAGTCTTTGAAACAAAAGAAGCGACCGCTACGAGCATCTATTCAGATGAGTATGGTAGCTATAAAACAGGCCTTACACCAATTTTGGATGAAAACGGAACAATTTTAGCTGCATATGCAATTGACTATGATGTTTCAATGGTAACGGCTAAGGCGATGACAGAGGTATCATGGATTCTTTTAGTGACAATAATTTTCTTAATTGGTTCATCCATTGCTGTTTATACAGTTTTAAAAAGAAAATTAACACCGATTCAACATCTCTCCCTACAATCTAAAAAAGTGGCAGATGGTAATTTAGAGCTAGAGCCCTTACCTGTGATATCAACAGACGAAGTGGGCCTTCTTACAGAAAACTTTAATTCCATGATTGAAAATTTGAAAGCAGTTATTAAAAGCACTACAAATGTTTCAGCACGTGTTTCGAACACTGCCAATGTATTATCTACAAATATGCAAGAAGCAACAGATTCATACAATAGTGTGGCTTCATCGATGCAAGAGATTGCCGGAGGCGCTGATTTACAAGTCCAAAAAGCAAAAGAAAGCTCAATTACCATTGAGGAAATGAGCATAGGTATTCAACGAATTGCCATGACTTCCAACCAAATATCAGAATCCTCCATTCTAGCATCTGAGGAAGCTGAAAAAGGAAATGACTCAACAAATAAATCTGTGGCCCAAATGAATGCGATTAGTAAAGCTGTGAATCAATCAGCAGCATCTGTAAAAATGCTTGGCGAACATTCAGGTAAGATTGAAGAAATCGTTGGTATTATTACCGGTATCGCCTCCCAAACAAATTTACTGGCTTTGAATGCAGCCATAGAAGCAGCACGAGCTGGCGAAGCTGGAAGTGGTTTTGCTGTTGTAGCTGACGAAGTACGCAAGCTTGCTGAGCAATCTGAGGCATCCGCTCGCGAAATCTCCACACTTATCTCACATATTCAGCATGATACAAATACATCTGTAAATGTGATGATGCGTGCTGTGGAGGAAGTGGATAATGGTTTAGTCATGATCAATGATTCTGAGAAGTCATTTAGTCATATTTTAACTTCAATCCACCATGTTACTGGACAAATACAGGAACTATCCGCAACAATAGAAGAAATGGCAGCCGGCATGGAGGAAGTAACCTCAGCTGTAAAGGATATGGAAGATTTCTCTGTGAGTTCAAGAGATAATACACGAGCAGTCGCTGAAACTTCCTCTTCTCAACTGAATACCGTACAAAGAGTTTCTGAAGAAGCACAAGTACTAACTGATTTGTCCAGCGAATTATTAAATGTTGTTAACACATTTATCGTGAAATAAAATGAAAAGAGTCTTTCTATAAGCAGAAGCAGGTTCTCAATATCCCGCAGATTTATGAAAATCTGCGGGAGTAATTACTAAAATCTATTTTTAATATTCTGCCTATTGATCCCCCTCTTTGATAATAGGAGTTGTTATGATTGAATAATTCACGAGATTTTAATATTTATTTATCACATCATCAAACACAACTATTTGAGCAGCAACTGCCAGTCTCTCATTGTACAGAACTGTTAAATGAACAGGATTTGCTAGCATACCAAGCATTAAATCAAACGAAAGCCGATTACGATACAAATATCACAATACCTGAAGTCTTTTATCAGATTGCACACCAGTTTGCTGATAAGATTGCACTATCCTTCGAACATGGTACGATGACCTATCGTCAACTAAATGAACAATCTAATCAAATTGCTCATATGTTAATAGACAAAGGCCTGCAAAAGGGAGATTTTGTAGCTATTATAATGGAGCGTAGTAAGGAAACAATTATTAGTCTTCTAGGTGTACTAAAAGCAGGTGGTGCCTATGTTCCCATTGATCCAAGCTATCCACGAGAACGTTGCCAATACCTTTTGAACGACACTAGTGCCCCATTTGTATTGACGAAAGATGAACATATAAACTTACTGAAACAACTCATACATAATGATGAACAACCTCGGATGGTGTTGACCGTCAATCAGAAGGATAGTTTTACAAAAGAAAATATCCACATCGATCTACACCCATCCGATTTAGCCTATATTATTTATACATCTGGATCCACAGGTAAACCAAAAGGTGTCATGCTCAAACATGAGGCTGTTATTAACTTAATAACAGATAATCAGAGAATTTACCAATCCACTAAAGATGACGTCTATTCTCAGTTTATCTCCTACAGTTTTGACCCTTCAGTCACAGAAACATTTACGGCTTTTTTTTCAGGTGCAAGACTACATATGCTCACAAGTATTGAACGTCTATCCATCGAAGCGTTTGCTAATATGATTGCACGGGAAAAGATTACTACCGCAACAGTACCAAATGCTTTCTTTACACAGCTTGCCACATATCTACCTATAGAATATCAAGAAAAATTATCGACTCTTAAATATTTATCAGTCGGCGGTGAAGCACTAATGCCTGCTGTTGTACAAAGATGGCAAGAGAAATTCGGTAAAAGTACTGAAATTGTTAATGTTTATGGACCAACTGAATGCACAGTGCTATCCTCCTACTACAGGATAAAGGATACGATAACAGACAATCAGGGGAGTATGCCAATTGGCAGACCGATTGCCAACTATGAAATGTATATTGTTAATGGCAATAATCAGCTTTGTCCAATCAATGTCACAGGTGAATTATGTATTGCAGGCATTGGTTTAGCAGCAGGTTATTTACACCAGCCTGAAAAAACAGCCGAGGTTTTTGTTCCACATCTATTCAAAACCGAGGAATTGATGTATCGAACAGGCGACTTAGTTCGTTTATTGCCAAGTGGTATCATTGAATTTATTGGACGGAAAGATTCCCAAATTAAAGTTAGAGGATTTCGTATTGAGCTTGGGGAAATTGAAGCTGTATTGAGTAATTTCCCTAGCATACAAGAGGCAATCATTGTAGCGAAGAAAAAGGCTGATGGAAATAATAGTTTATTAGCCTATTATACTGTGTCAGGCGGTATACAAATAGAACAAATGACCATTAGAGAGTATTTATCAAATAATTTACCAGAATATATGGTTCCTGAACGATTCTTTGAATTACCAGAAATGCCTCTGTCTCCAACAGGTAAAATTGACCGGAAGCAATTATTGGAGATAGAAGAAACTACATCTCTAAATAGCAAATATGTACCCCCAGAAAATGATAGACAGAAATTGCTAGCTAAGGCATGGGAGTACGTTCTTGGTGTAAGACAAGTTGGCATTCATGATAACTTTTTCCACATCGGTGGACATTCGTTGAAAGTTTTAGAGATTCTTGTACAAGTGAAGAGGCATATTCCCTTCTTAAAAATACAGGACTTCTTCCAATATCAAACTATTGCAGAGCTTGATTATTACATTCGTAACTATCAGTCTGAGAATCACGAAAATCCTAAGATGACTTCTACTGCCCTATTAAAGGAATTAAAGGAGCCGAACTCCCTACCAGTTTCAAAACTAGTAAAACCATTGCCGATGAACACTGTTTTACTAACTGGCGCAACTGGCTTTTTAGGAAGTCATGTATTATACGAGCTGCTAATGACAACAAATGTCCAGGTTTACTGTCTCATTAGACCTAATGCACGTATATCCCTTGAAGAAAAGCTTAATGATACTATGCAATTTTATTTCGGAGATAGTATCACTACACGTTTGAAAGATCGAGTGACAATGATACAAGGAAATTTAGGACATCAAAGGCTGGGTTTATCTAACAAAGATGAGAATGCCATTATTAATCAAATTGATGCAATTATTCATTGCGGAGCAGACGTAAGACATTTTGGTGCAGCGGAACAATTTAATGATGTTAACGTTGAGGGTACTAAATATTTGCTGGAACTAGCTAAACGCAAAAAAGGTATTCATTTCCATTATGTTTCAACAATGGGGATTCCAGAGGAGCTTGCCGCAAATAATTGGGGACCCAATGAAGCACAAGGTAATTTTAATTATGACTATCAGCTCAACAATGTTTATACGCAAAGTAAGCTAGAGGCTGAGAATCTTGTACGTCAGGCCAGCAAGCTTGATATTCCTATATCCATCTATCGTGTTGGGAATTTAACCTGTCATTCTGAAACTGGTAAATTCCAACGCAATATCGATGACAATGCTTTTTATCGTATGATTAAATCCATGCTTTATTTAGGTAAGACTCCTATTGCTCATTGGCACGTTGATTTTACGCCAATTAATTATGCAAGCCAAGCGCTAGTGGCTCTCGCAAGTCAGCCTACTTCAAACGGACATGTATTCCATTTATGTAACCCTGCTCCGCTACGTTATCTAGACTTTATTGACGTGATTAAGGAGCTTGGCTATGAGCTTGAAACTATGACTGCTCAGGAATATACGAATTGGCTTTTATATAACGAGCATACAGAGGAAGCACAGGCGTTTTTATCATTAGCCATTGCACAGCTAGAAGGTGATGGAGCAAGTGATTCACCATTTATCTTTAATTGCGAAAAAACACAAGCATTTTTAGCACATACAGGAATTTCATGTGCAGTGCCCAATGCAGCCTTTATTCGCAAGATGATTCATTATGGCATAAAAATGGAGTACTTCCCTGAGCCAGAGTCTATAAAAATCATATGAAGATTCACAAAGTATACTTATTTGCGTTACCTCTTGGCCAACAACTGGTACAAGCAGAATGGGATACGCTTTTCCATCCGCTATCACAGGCAGAGCAACATAGAATTTTACATTATAAGCATTGGCAGGACAGGCAAAGAGCCTTATTAGGAAGCACACTTATTCAATGGGCGCTTCAAAAGGTCCTCGGCAATTACCCAATTCAAATGAAAAGAGATGCTAATGGACGTCCATATATAATAAATGATAATTGGAAAGGCGATATAAATCTATCACATTCAGGAAAGTGGATAGTCGTGGCACTAACTACAAAGGGTTGCGTCGGAATTGATGTAGAAGAAATAACACCTTTGAGTGAAGAGGTCATATTTTCTGCAATGACACAGGCTGAATTAGCTATATTTAATTCAGAAGCCAATCCCAATCGATTACAAGCCTTTTACGAGCTATGGACATTAAAGGAGGCCATCTTTAAAACAGGTCTATTTTTGAATTCCTCGCCTCCTTTGATAGATACAAGTTCTATAAATAACAACCTTACTACTCGGTTAATCTATCTTGATAAGCAGCATCCCGTTTCTATTTGTTGGGATAGTATGCTTACACATTTATCAATCATAATATTAAATAGAAACCAATTACTGATTCATTAAAAATAGGAATAGCCGCTAGAAAATTTCTAGCGTGCTATTCCTTTAAAAATTGGGGATTAATCTTCTTGCCCCTTCACTTATTTAAATAAATCTGGATACATTTCTTTTGCTAAAGCTTCCATACCGTCAATTGTATTATAGCCATAGCCGAACATGTAATTATAATCTACAATATAAATTTGTTTATTTTGAATAGCCTTCATGCTTGAAAGTTTAGGATTGGCATAAATTTCCTCACGTACTTTTGTAAGATCTGATCCATCCCAGTTTGGTAGAATTAAAACATCTGGATTTGTAGCAATTAAAGTCTCGATGCTAATATCACCTGTTTCTTCCTTAAAGATATTATCTAGTTTAATCATATTAAATGCATCGTTAAAGAATGATTCACCATGTGCTGACCATACGAAAAGATCTTTTGGATCATTCGTATGCAAATAAGCAAATGTTTTGTGCTCTTTAATGCTCTCTAAATTAGTAGAGATAGTCTTTTGTCTATCTTTTAATTCCTTAATAAAGCTAGCTGCTTTGTCTTGAACATTAAAAATTTCCCCAACATTCTCTATATCTTTGTAGATTGATTCATAGGTTCCTCCTGTTATAGAAGATTCTAAAACATATGTTTTAACGCCCATATCATTAAGAGAATCTACAGTACCTACACCCCATTCAGCATTATCAAATAATCCACCCCGTCCAAAAACTAAATCTGGATCAGTTCCTAATGTAACCTCTTTGCCAACATATCCATCGCTTAAAATATTTAACTTTTCATATTCTTTCTCCACAGATGTATCAGGTGCACCAAAGTTTGCACCAACTCCAACAATTTTGTCCCCTAAGCCTAAGTGTAATAATAGTTCTGCTGCTGGGCGTGTGTTAGCCATAATTCTTTCAGGTGCTTTATCGAATTTTTGTTCTTTCTTTTCCCAAGTTGATCCACCTTCAGCCTTTGTATAGTTTTCTATGGTTAGTGGATAATGCTCCTTCGCTCCTGATTCCTCAGATGTATTTTTTACTGTGCCACTGCAAGCTGTTAACAGTAACATAGCTGCTAAGCTCATTCCTATTAATAAACTCTTCTTCATTTATACTCCTCCTAAAATCCATATGCAAAGCTTAATCCATTCGTCACCAGATTAGTAAATGTTTGGCATTTTATTTGATATAAAGCTTCTATTGTATCAGGTGTTAAAACTTCCTCTGGTGTACCATGCGCATAAATTTCGCCATCTTTCACTGCGTAAAGATAATCACAATAATGTGCTGCCATCTCTAAATCATGAAGAGCTGCAAGAACGCCTATATTTAATTCCTTCACACAGGATAAAATTTCAATTTGATAGCGGATATCTAAATGATTGGTCGGTTCATCTAATATCATAAATTTAGGTTGCTGTGCAATCGTTCTTGCTAAAATAACCCTTTGCTTTTCCCCACCTGATAATGATAGATAACTGCGATCCTTATAATCTTGCAAATTTGTACGTTGCAGCGCTTCCTCAACAATTCCATAATCATGCTTCGTGTCTGACTCTAACATTTTCTTATGCGGAGTTCTGCCTAATAGCACCATCTGATGCACAGTTAAATCAAAATGCATTTCATTAAATTGCCCTACTACACCTAAGTGCTGAGAAATCTTTTTCTCTGGACTTTTTAAAACATCTAAATCATCTAAAAAGACCATTCCCTTTTGTGGTGAAATGCTTTTATAGATACTTTTCAGTAAAGTTGACTTTCCGCATCCATTTGGTCCGATTAAGCCCACAAATTGTTGCTTTTTTACATGAATAGAAACGTTTTTAACAATTTCTTTTTTGCCTATCTTGACTTCCATTTCCTTCGCAATTAATTCCATTGTTCTACCCTCCGAAGTTGTAACCTTTTTTTACAATCATGTAGATAAATAATGGTGATCCAATGACAGAGGTAATAATTCCTATAGGTAATTCAACATTTTGAATTAAGGTTCTAGATAAAATATCTGCCCAGATCATAAATAATCCACCTAACAGTAACGTCCCCAACATTAAGCGTTTATGATCTGCACCAAAAATACCCCTTGTAATATGAGGAATAATTAAACCAACGAAGCCAATCATTCCCGCATAGGCAACCATAGTTCCTGCTATTAAAGAAGTAAGAATCATATATAACTTTCGATAAATACTTAAATTGATTCCTAATGTAATAGCTGATTCGTCACCTAATAGCATTGTATTTAATATGCGGTGTTGGAAAAGAAATAACGCTGCCCCTATTACAACAACAACTGCTAAGATTGGTGTCTTGTCCCAGCTAGCAGTGGCTAGACTCCCCATGGACCAAAATGTAACAGCTTTAATGGCATCCGTATTTTTAGCAAAAAATATCATAAGGCTTGAGAATGAGCTACATAACGCCCCTATCACAACTCCTGATAATACGAGTTTAATGGAGGTTGCTTTACCACCAATACTTGATAAAAGAAGAACAGCCATCGATGTCAACATTGCCCCTGCAAAAGCACCAAAAGCTACACCAAACTGAGCTAAGAACGCACTACCACCAAAGCCAATTAGAATGGCGAAGGTTGCACCCAATGTGGCACCAGAGGAAATACCCAGAATATATGGATCAGCAAGAGGATTTTGTACAATCGCCTGCATTACTACTCCACATAAGGCAAGTCCAATACCAATCAATAAGGCAAATACCACGCGAGGCATTCTTACCTGCAAAATAATATTTAAATATGATTGATTTTGAATATGATCAAGTGACCCTAACTTTCCATTGGTAATCGTATGTAAAAGGATATCCATAGATTGCCTGAATGGAATACTAACCTGCCCTATTGATACAGATAACACGGCAGATAATAAAATTGCACCAATGATAAGTAAGATCGTGACATAATACATGTTACCTATGCCTATTCTCTTAGCATCCTGTTTATCCAAGATTTCACCTCTATTTATAATATTTCTCTTTAATGATAACGATTATCATTATCAATATGTATTGTAAGTGATAATCTATTGAAAAACAACAGGAAAATTAATTTAATAGCTTTCTCTATTTTCAATCAGCACAAAAAAAGCCTATTCTCAAATTACAAACTTGAGAGCAGACCCTTGATTTTTAAATTTTTATATCTACCGTTGAGCTAGAATTATCCTGACTTGTTGGTTCGCTTATTTCTTCAGATATACCTGACTGTTGCTTATTTTGACTCTCCTCATCCTCAGACAATTGTTTGTACTCCTTGGGATCCTCTTTAGGTATACGCATCGTCAGCGCTTTCCCATATAATGCTGGGTCATGCTTGATTAAAAATTGATGATCCTTCGTTGGAACTTTATCTCCGGAGGAAATACGTCTTGCAATTTCTAAACATGTTGTATAAATTTTTAATGCGTCTTCCTCTGCCTTCACTCGCTCTTTAGCAGCCTCAGTTTCTCTCTTTAGTTGCTCTGCTATCTTTTTTTGCCTTTCTAGTTCTTGCTCCCTCTTTTGCTTTTGCATCAATTGTTTTTCCTCTTCAATTGCTTGTGTTGCTGACTTTGTTAGTTTATGATCAGTGACTGACTGATGATATTGGTTATATTCAATGCGCATCTATTTTCCTCCTTTCAATATTAAAAGAGCCTCTTACTTTAATATTCGGTAAAAACCATATCAAATGAACTACAAATTTAGATATTTTGCCAGTTAGTTTTTGAAATGAAAAAAAGGCTTCTCAAAAGTTTACACAACTAATGAGAAGCCTTTATTAAATCCATTATATTATCAAAATGTTAGCATTTCGCTTTTTTTTACCCTACTTTATATTAAGGGCTAAAGCGATTGATTACATCATACCAGGCATACCCATACCGCCCATATCAGGCATTCCTGGAGCTGCTGGCTCTGGAATATCTGCTACAACTGCTTCTGTTGTTAAGAATAGTGCTGCTACAGATGCTGCGTTTTGTAGAGCTGAGCGAGTTACTTTCGCTGGGTCTACTACGCCCGCTTCAATCATATTCACCCATTCACCTGTTGCTGCGTTGAAGCCTACACCGATTTCCTCACGTTTTAGACGATCCACGATGATTGAGCCTTCAAGGCCAGCATTGTTTGCGATTTGGCGAACAGGCTCTTCTAATGCACGTAAAACGATTTTCACACCTGTTGCTACATCGCCCTCTTCTGTATCTGCCACCTTTTCAACCGCTGAGTACACGTTAAGAAGTGCAGTACCACCACCTGATACGATACCTTCTTCAACAGCTGCACGAGTTGAGTTCAGTGCATCTTCAATACGAAGTTTACGTTCTTTTAACTCAGTTTCTGTTGCAGCACCAACTTTGATGACTGCTACACCACCTGCTAATTTTGCAAGGCGTTCTTGTAATTTTTCTTTATCGAATTCTGAAGTTGTTTCAGCAAGCTGAGCACGGATTTGACCAATACGGCCTTCAATTGCATCTGCACCGCCAACGCCTTCTACGATTGTTGTGTTGTCTTTTGTTACAACCACTTTCGCAGCGCGACCAAGTGATGTAATATCAGCAGATTTAAGGTCTAAGCCTAATTCTTCTGTAATCACTTGACCACCTGTTAGGATGGCGATATCTTCTAACATCGCTTTACGACGGTCACCAAATCCAGGTGCCTTAACAGCTACAGCATTGAATGTTCCGCGAAGTTTGTTTACTACAAGTGTTGCAAGAGCTTCCCCTTCAACATCTTCAGCAATGATTAAAAGTGGACGGCCTTGTTGTACCACTTGTTCTAATAATGGCAATACTTCTTGAATGTTTGTAATTTTTTTATCTGTAATTAAAATGTATGGGTTATCAAGAACCGCTTCCATTTTATCTGTATCAGTTACCATGTAGTGTGAAGCATAGCCACGGTCAAATTGCATACCTTCTACAACATCAAGCTCTGTTGTGAAGCCTTTAGATTCTTCGATTGTAATAACACCATCGTTACCAACGCGCTCCATTGCCTCAGCAATAAGTTGTCCAACTTCATCATCAGCAGCAGAGATGGCAGCTACCTGTGCAATTTCATCTTTATTGCTTACTGGGCGAGAAATAGCGTGTAATTCTGTTAGTGCAGCAGCAACTGCTTTATCAATCCCTTTACGAATACCAACAGGGTTTGCACCAGCCGTCACGTTTTTCAAGCCTTCACGAATAATTGCTTGTGCCAAAACTGTCGCAGTAGTTGTACCATCACCTGCGATTTCATTTGTTTTAGAAGCAACTTCTGCTACTAATTTTGCACCCATGTTTTCGTATGGGTTTTCTAGTTCAATTTCTTTTGCAATTGTTACACCATCATTAGTAATAAGCGGTGAACCGAATTTTTTTTCTAAAACCACATTGCGCCCTTTTGGCCCTAATGTAATTTTAACTGCGTTTGCTAATTTATCTACACCTTGTAACATTAATGAACGAGCTTCTTCTGAGAATTTAATATCTTTTGCCATTTGAATTTACCCTCCTGAAATGGAATATTCGTTAAGCTTCATCAATATATTTATATCAATTTCACCATACTGTTATTGTCATATGTGACAATCATTATAGGCATTGCTTTATTAAAGCATTGAATTATTCAATAATTGCAAGAATATCGCTTTCGCGTAAGATTAGGTATTCATTACCCTCATACTTAACCTCTGTACCAGCGTATTTTGAGAAAATAATGCGGTCGTCAACTTTAACGTCAAGCTCTACACGTTGTCCGTTTTCTAACACACGACCTGTCCCAACTGCTACAACTTTACCCTCTTGCGGCTTTTCTTTTGCAGAGTCTGGCAGTACAATACCGAATGCAGATTTTTCTTCTACCTCGATTAGTTCAATTACAATACGATCTCCTAGTGGTCTTAACAAGTGAAACAACCTCCTATTAATTAAATGTTTGTTGAGAGTTTATTAGCACTCTATTCAGTTGAGTGCTAACACAATTATTATGATAATCAATCACACTTTTTTTTGCAAGTCAGAACTTCGAAAAATTTTGTTTTCTTTCCAAATTCCTCTACAATAGAAAGGTAGCATAATGAATGGAAAGGATTTTGACTGTGACTAATTCTCAAAAAGTAATTAAACATAAAAAAACAGCCCTATATGTTTTATTGATTTATATCCTCATGCAAATATCAGGCAAATGGCTGATAGAACCGTTTCACAAGCTTGTTATGAGTACTACTGGTTTAGCTAGTGCACAAGCCGCTCCACTTACACAAGGCTGGTATATTGCACTAAGCTTTGCCATAGCATTAATCCTTAGCTTATTCCTAACATCCCGCGATAAAACGTTTTGGGATATTTATCAGGGAAAGAAAGAAACGATACCACTATCAATTATGTGGGGAATTATTGGTTTCTTCTTAGTTTTCATCGGCCAAATGATTGGCGCAGCTATTGAAATGGCTGTATTTGGTATCCAAGGTGGTTCGCAAAACACGGCTGATATTGTCGCTATTGCTAAAGGTGCTCCTATTGCGATATTGGCAATTGTCGTATTTGGACCAATACTAGAAGAGTTCGTCTTCCGCCGTGTTATTTTTGGATCGCTTGTCCAAACAACAAATTTCTGGATAGCAGCAATAGTAAGTGCTATTTTCTTTGCTCTTATTCATAGGGACTTTTCACATATCTTGCTTTATACAATTTGTGGATTAATTTTTGCCTTCTTATACCACAAGACAAAACGCATTTGGACGTCCATTATCGCCCACGTCATGCTGAATGGTTTTGTGACACTTGTACAAGTGTATGCAGAACAGTTACAAAAGTTGCTTGATGAACTACAAAAAATGCAATAAATATTTATAAAGTTCAAAAGGTAATACACAAAAATAGACTTAGTTGAGTATTGTATAACTGCCGATTATTGATAACTTAGTTACATCACGATTGATTTCGGCATAAAAGGCTTCCTTTATCAAAAAAAGGACAATAGGATTGATCCCAAATAAAAATAGCAACAGAAAACTATTCGTTCTCTGTTGCTATTTTTTTATTTTGGGAAACAAAATTTATACAAGTCCAATAATTCTATATAGTTTATACATAGATAAAATAGTAAATATTCACAAAAATCCAAATTTACTGTAAATTAGTATTGATTAGCCATAATGAAAGTGATAGACTTGATTTAACTCGAGTGTAGATAACTTTTATATAGCGCTTTAAAAGGATTAAAGGAGGAATTAAATATGCAACCGAAAAAAATGATTAGTGGTGTTTTACTAGGATTATCAGTAACTCTATCAGGAGCACTAATTTCTTCAGCAGAAGAAATAGAGAATAATGGTATTAATAATGTAAGAACTGAAAGTAATAGTGAGATTTTACAAAACTCTGGAGAAATAACTCCTTATGCTGTACATGAAAGATGGGTTTCAGGAATTAGAAAACCTTACTCACAATTCTCAACTGTCGAAAAACAAGTAATTTATATTAACGGCGATTGGGCTGGTGTACTAAATTTAGTAGCTGTTGAAGATTCATATGACGTTTTCACAGGAAAATTCATTAAAGTTGGTATTTATGAGGGTTGGGTATATCCAAGATAGTATAAAAATTTATATACTTCCAAAGGGAATTTGAACTATTTTCCTTTATTGTAAAAACACTAGCACTATAAGACAATAATTTCCAGAAAATCTATTTAGTATTTGAACTGCACCCCAATTGGAGGTGTAGTTTTTTTATGAATAAATTTAGAATAAAAGAAATACTAGAAGCAACTAATTGCTTAATAGTAAATAAGTATCATTACCTTGATATTGTTTATCAATGGGAACAAATCGACAATTTACTGTTAAACTGATAAACAATATAAATATATCCAGATTACACATCACAGTTTAAATTAGATGTACTAAATTTTATGATTGAAAACCACTGGGTTACGATGCCAAGATGGGCGCACATCCATGAAAAAAGATTTACACAAACAACCTTACTAGCGGCTATTCCTGAAGCAATTAAAGCTAGTCAAACGTTGACATATGGAAATCGAGTATTTCGGTGCACAAATTCTACTCAGTAGCACGCATTACGATTTAATAATGAAGCGTCAAGTTCCTACATGTAGATTTAAAGGCTGAAATTCAAGCTATTTATACGGATGTTATAGCTATTGTTGTATTCGAGATAAACCAACATTTCAAGGGCAAAAGTGAGTCATAATATATAGCGGAAACGCCTAATGAGAAATGGTAGGGATATTACGGAGTTAAGATTGTTTGGTAAGAAGATTTATTTAACTGTGAAATTTATTACGTATACAATTGGCTCTCTCCTATTCACTGGTTTCAGATAGTTATAAAAAGCCTATAGAACATTTACCTGAGGATTACTGGATACTGATGCATTCGGGTATTAAGGTTGTTATTAAATAGAGAAGTATCTTATGAATACTTGAATCAAAATGAATCAAACAAGGTATGTCTCATTAAGTGAACTGTGAAGATAACGCCATGATAAAGTGTATTTCTTTGGTATCACGAAGTCAAAATTCCTTTATTTATTTGTTGCTTTTGGATTAGCTACAATTTGAAGTACACGATAATAATCGGAATCATTCTTCTTAGAGTTCTAATGTCAACGTTGATTCTGCTTTTCGAGGTAAGAACCCTGATTCTTCTGAAAAACATCTAATTTTTTAAATATGCATTTTCTAAACCAAGAACTCATTTTCACGTTCTACGATATAATTGATTTTCTTCCATTGTGTATTTTTCTTTTCTTTTTTTGACATAAGAGGTCGTTCCTTTATTTTAAATCATTTTGAATATGTACTGTACCACTTAATTTATGATAGTTGGTTGGTTCATTTGAAAATTAATCACATTATCTTGTTAAAAAGCTTGTTTGTTTTATAAAGTGTTTTACATCAAGTTTGAATTTAACAGAATAAACTTTATTTTGTATGTTTCTACGTAATCACTAGAATTACTATACTTCTTGGCTAATTCCCAATAAGAAATGATGTCTTAAATATTCTTATAAATTAAAATTTACTGCTATACTTTGACATATAAAATACCCAAAAGTTAGATTTTCGACACTAACTTTTGGGTGTCACTTCAATTCTAAAAATTGATTATTGATTATTTAATTCTTCAATTTGTTTCCGTTGTAACTCAAGTGCCTCTTCAATCTGCCGTTTTTGCTCAGCTTCTTGCTCCTCTTTCAATCGCATTTCCTCTGATTTCAAATATTTTTTATAGCCAATACGCGAAATCATAATACTAATTTCATAAAGAACAAACAAAGGTACTGAAACCATTAAATGTGAAGCCAGCTCAGGTGGAGCGATTATGGCAGCACATACAAACAAACCAAAATAGGAATACTTTCTAAAACGAACTAGTATTTCAGGTGATAGCATTCCGATACGTGAAAAGAATAGGACTACTACCGGTAATTGGAAAAGGAAACCAAATGGTATAGTAAGTCTAAATAAAAATGAAAAATACTCCTTTATGCCAATTGTCGGCAGTACCTCTAATTCATTCGATAAACTCATCATAAATTTTAGGACATAAGGAAAGAAGTAAAAGAAAGAAAAGGACAACCCTGCTAAAAACAATAAAAACGAATACGGAATATACTTTAAGGTTGCTTTTCGTTCTATGTCCCTTAGTCCTGGACTTATAAATGCCCACAATTGGTACATCAATATCGGCGAAGAAACAATAAATGATATTAAAAAAATAACTTGGATATAAATTGAAAGTGGTGTCACTACATCAAATGAATGGAGCTCTATATTATAGGATTCCCCAGTAATTTGAAGATATTTAACAATTGGCTTTGCAACAAAAAAGCCAGCAATCATAGCAAGAACAAAGAAAACGGCAACAATGAAAAGCCGTTTTCTTAATTCTTCTATATGTTCAATAACAGTTAGATCTTTTGGATTCATTCCTCAACATCCTAACTTACTTATCTAGTTCTTTCTTTTTCTTATCATCATCTTCATCGTCGGCTAAACCTTTAGTAGCATTTTTGAACTCACGTAGTGTTGAACCGAATGCCTTACCAAGCTCTGGTAATTTCTTAGGACCAAAAATTAGTAACGCGACAACTCCGATAATAATGAGGCTCATTGGACCTATTGGACCCATTTCAGCCACCTCCTCTTTATATCCATCATTTTAACGCATATTTCGCCATTTTGCTAACTAATTATATGTGAAAGTTTTTCGTCACTCTTATAGATTACTTCTTATTTTATTTCATATTTCTATTTGACAGAAACTGTGAACTATACTTGGAATT
>Ga0213821_1000480_pt1 | contig 24308 bp, 24 predicted proteins | sample MC6MC0909MG_FD_179894 | JGI IMG/M metagenome (GOLD analysis project Ga0213821, IMG submission 179894) | Enriched soil aggregate microbial communities from Iowa State University, Ames, United States - MC6-MC0909-MG | ecosystem: Environmental > Terrestrial > Soil > Unclassified | place: USA: Iowa...
ATAATGTTATAATTTTCTGAACATGCTCAGTATAATCGTTGTTTGCTAGATAGTCATAAATTACATATTGAGCAAAAATATTTGTGTGTAGATCAGTTGCTTGCTTTGCTGTTTCAATATGTTGCATGAGCTCTTTATTCTTTGTAATGATAAAGCCTAGACGCATTCCTGGCGTAATCGTTTTAGAGAAAGAACCAAGTAAAATGCTGTTCTCTAATTTGCCTGCACCGATGTATGGCAGTGGCTCGCCCTGAAAGCGCAATTCTCCATATGGATCATCCTCAATTAACGCCACATCATATTTTGAGATGATGTCGCAAATCTGCTGACGTTTTTCTTTAGAATACGTTAGCCCTGTTGGATTTTGGAAATTTGGAACTGTATAAATAAATTTTACATTTGGCTGTTGTAGGGCTTTCTCTAATTCTTCTAAATTAAGACCATCATTTTCGAGAGTTACACCATAAAATGTTGGCTCACTTAAAGTAAAGGCTTGTATGGCTCCTAAATAACCAGGCTCTTCAATAACGATGCCGTCTCCTTTGTTGATCAATACCTTTCCAATTAATTCTAGAGCTTGCTGTGAACCTGTAGTAATAAAGACATCATCAGCGTGAACATCTAATCCATGTAGTCGTTGGTATTTTGCAGCAATGTACTCACGTAATGGTGCGTATCCCTGAGTAGAAGAATATTGGAATAATCGACTACCATTTTCTGTGATGGCATGGTCGACAGATGCTCTTAACGCATCGATCGGGAAAGAGATTGGGTTAGGAAGCCCCCCTGCAAAGGAAATAACGTCCTCTGCGTCTGTAACTTTCAAGATGTTGCGGATGAATGAAGAAGGTGTTTTTAAGATTCTTTCTGAATATTGCATAATTAATCGTTCCTTTTTTCTGATTTTTTAAAAATTATAGCATTGAAATCATATGCATACAATATTATCATTGTATGCAAGACAATTAAAATATTGTATGCAAAAGTGACGAGAAAAGGAGCATAGAGAATGCCAGTAAATTCATTTGAAGAGTATCCAATGAGCTGGAGACCAAATATCAGCAATATTTCGGCTCCATTATATATAGCCATAGCTGAACAGCTTGAACAAGATATAAAGGACGGGAAGCTCTTGCCTGGGACAAAGCTACCCCCGCAACGGGAATTAGCTGACTTTTTAGATGTTAATTTAAGTACAATCACAAGAGCTTTTAAACTTTGTGGTCAAAAGGGGCTCATCTATGCTTCGATTGGAAGTGGAACATTTGTGTCCTCCGATGCCGCAACCAATAAAATTTTATTACCCACTAGTCATTCCCCACATATGATTGAAATGGGCTCTGTTCTGCCAGATAACTATGTAAATGAAGACATTACTCGTTATATGAAAAAGATGATGAGTGATTCTAATTTTAATAACCTTTTTCAATATGGACGTCTTGAAGGAAATGTGTGGCAAAATGAGGCAGCATTAAAGCTTTTAGAAAAAGTCAATTTCCAAACGGATCAGCCTATTTTGCTTGGGGCTGGAGGACAAAATGCGATTGTCGGAACATTAGCTGCATTGTTCCAAGCAGGAGATAGAATTGGCACAGACCCTATCACCTATGCTGGGATAAAAACAGCTGCCAATATGTTAGGCATCCAACTAGTAGCAATACAGCAAAGGGATGGTGAAATGACCAGAGAGGGGCTATTATATGCCTGTAAAAATGAGCATATTAAAGGTTTGTATGTAATTCCAGATTTTCACAACCCAACTACTCACACAATGTCTTTAGAAACAAGGAGAATGATTGCAGAAGTAGCAAGGGATACAGGTTTAATTATTATTGAGGATGCCATCTATAGCTTTTTAAAGGAGCAGCCTCTTGCACCAATAGCTTCCTATGCACCAGAAAAAGTTATTTATATTGCTAGCTTGTCTAAAACCATATCACCTGGATTACGATTATCGTATATCGTTACACCTTCAGCACTGCGAAAAAGAATAATGGAGACGCTTTATAATATCAATATTTCGATATCACCAATGATGCTTGAGCTTGCCACAAGATTGATTCATGATGGTGTAGCAGAAACGATTTTAGAAAAACACAAGTTGTATGCAAAGCAACAAAATGCATTGGTTAATCAATACCTAAGTAATTACAATATTTTAGGGGGTGAAGCATGTATTTTCAGATGGCTTATACTTCCTGATAAATTTACAGGTGTACAGTTTGAATTGCTTGCAGCAAAGGCTGGTGTACAGGTGTATGCTGCAGAGCGTTTTGCAGTGGGAAATGTGAAACCGATTAACGCAGTTCGACTAGCCATTACTGCACCGGAGAATCAGCTTGAACAGGCACTCATTATTTTGAAGGATTTACTTGAAAGCAATGGAGATTATACATTTGTTGATTAAAGGAAAGAAGGCTTATAATAGGGCTATGTAAGGAAAAGTGGTGATAGGATGACGCATAAAGGGCGTATTATTTTTCATGTAGATATGAATAGTTTTTATGCTTCAGTTGAACAGGCACATAACCCAAGCTTAAAGGGTAAGCCTATAGCGATTGCGGGGAACCCAAAAGAACGCCGTGGTATTCTTGTCACCTGCTCGTATGAGGCAAGGGCTCTCGGGATTTACACAACAATGACAGTTCATGAGGCATTGAGAAAATGTCCCGAATTATTGTTATTACCACCAGATTTTCAAAAGTATCGTGAAGCATCCAAGCAGATGTTTACCATACTACGTAGCTATACCGATTTAGTGGAGCCTTTTTCTATTGATGAGGGGTATATGGATGTAACTGAATTAAGCAAGGAGCGACATGCACTTAATATTGCCCAGGAAATACAAGATCAAATACATGCAGAGCTTGATTTACCATGCTCTATTGGTATTGCACCAAATAAATTTTTGGCAAAAACAGCCTCTGATATGAAAAAACCAATGGGCATTACTGTATTACGAATTCGAGATATTGAGCAAATTCTTTGGCCTCTTGAGGTTGTTACTATGCATGGCATTGGGACTAGTACAGCCAAAAAATTAAATGCACACAGTATTTTCACAATTGGCGATTTAGCTAAAGCTGAGGAATATACGATAAAGCAGATTTTAGGAAAGAATGGTGTACGTCTCCGTGCTAGGGCGAATGGGGAGGATTCAAGAATGGTAGATCCAGATGCCATTTTTGATACAAAAAGTGTCGGCAACTCCACAACCTTACCAGAGGATGTAGTAGACATTCGGATTCTACATAAAACAATTGATGGACTTTGTCAAAAGGTTGCGGAACGATTAGATGCCAAACGTCTGGCGGGTTCAACAGTAAGTATACAAATCCGTGATGCAGATTGGCATAATCATACACGCTCAAAAACGGTATCCAATGCTATTTATCGCTTTGAAGAAATTTACCAAGTTGCCTGTGAACTCTTTGATAAGAATTGGGATGAGGCACCTGTTAGATTATTAGGAGTGACAGTGTCAAATGTTGTGGATCGTAAGGATTTTTCACAGCAGCTTTCTATTTTCAATTTTGAAGAGCATATCAAGGACGAACCTATAATAAAAATTGTTGATGAAATCGAAGCACGCTTTGGGAAGGGCATTATTAAGCGAGGGGTTGATATGGGCAAACGCTCAAGCTATCAATCACAAACGAGCTTTAGTAAAGATTTTTTAGATGATCATGAGTAGTATTGGGGGATTGGGTTATGGATTATCAAGAATATGGTAGGGAACATACCACTTTTATGATGTTTATTCATGGTGGTGGCGTTGGGGGATGGATGTGGGATAAACAAATCCAACATTTTTCCAACGTTCACTGTGTTGTGCCAGAATTAATAGGTGACGATATGCATTTTTCAATTGAAGAATGTGCCAGGAAACTTCTAAAAATAATAGAAGAAAAAGCACAAGGTAAACATGTCACAGTGGTCGGCTTTTCTTTAGGTGCACAAATTATTGTAAAAATGCTAAGTTTAAATGCTCAATTGATAGATAATGCGATTATTAACAGTGCTTTAGTTATACCTTCTCCAATTACAAAAAAGCTGATAGGACCATTCATTACATTATCTTTTCCTCTCATAAAAAATAAATCATTCGCAAAGCTACAAGCTAAAGCATTGTATATAAATCAAGAATATTTTCAACAGTATTATCAAGATAGTTTAAAAATAAAAATAGAAACACTTACGAATATTCTGCAAGAAAATATGTCCTTTGCAATCCCGGACAACTTTTCTCAAGTTAGCTGCCAGATTTTGGTGACCGTTGGTGAAAGGGAAAAGAGAATCATGAAAAAATCTGCTAGACTGCTAGTAAATCGTAATCCCAATTGTAAGGGTGTTGTGCTATCTAATATTGGCCATGGTGTATCTTTCGCAAATCCAACATTCTTTAATCATTTTGTTGAAAATTGGATGAAAGAGGGGCGCTTACCAGAAGGAAAAATTATTCATTAAAAAAGAACCTACATAACTTTTAAAGCTAGTAGATTCAGTAAAATTTTCATTATTTAAAATAGTGAGGGTATAAATCCTTATGCGCTCCTACCCAGTGCTTCATTTCAATGACCATCTCCTCATAGCTAGGGACAACAAATGAAAAATCGTTTCGAGTATTAATAAGCGTTTTATCGACGTTCAGAAGTTGACATGCATGGATGCTTGCCTGATTGTCCTTAAAGTGTTTATTGAATAGCTGCAAAAGATCGTACTTTGAAATACTCTGATTGTTAACAAGGTGATAGATGCCTGTTATTCCTTCAGATGGTGCATTCTCTATCGCCTTTGCTAGCGTAAGAGTAGTAACTCCCGTCCAAATCGCGCCAGTATAGCCGTTCATCATGTTTTGCTGTTTCATAAACCAGTTGAAGAGGCCAATACCGTCCACCTTCATATCGGGTCCAATAATAGAATTACGCAATGTTAAGTGTTTTGAATTTTCGATTTCTCCTAATCCCTTTGTACGATCATAAAAGGTTTCCCCATCACGCAGGCTATTTTCCTGATAGGGAGGCGCCTTTCCTGAAAATACGCAATCCGTGCTTAGATGAATAAGCTTCGTTTGACGATTTTCCAATAACGAAACAATGGCATGTGGTAAATAGCTATTGACATAGATGCTTTCCTTCTGATTCATCTCACAGGCATTATTAAGCATACCAATGCAATTGACGACAACATCATAGGTATCATCTAGTAAAAGTGAACGTAAAAAAATAGGATCTGTTATATCCCCGGTTCTATTTCTTCCATATGAAAAGGCAGTTCTAGAATAGGTTGTCACATCATGCCCTTGCTCACACAAATAGATGGAAATGATGTGACCTGCCATTCCAGTAGCACCAAGCACTAAATATTTCAAGGCTTTCCTCCCGTCCAATGTTGTAGTTCTTCTTGCAGAAGAGGGAGCTTTAGTAATTTTTCTTTTATTTCAGCTACTGTCAGTATTTTTGTATTATTAGAGTTATACTCATCTGTTAATGTTATTTTCGGCGAGCCTTCTTCTAAATACTTTTCATAATTTAAATCGCGATTATCGGCAGGGATTCTATAAAAATTGCCCATATCAATGGCTTTTGCGGCCTCTTCCTTTGTTAATAACACCTCATACAGCTTTTCTCCATGCCGTGTTCCAATTGTTTGTATGCTATTCTGAGCTTGGAAAATTTCTAGTAACGCTTGAGCTAAATCCTCGATATAGGCTGCTGGAGATTTTTGTACCATAATATCTCCGTTCTCAGCATGATGATAAGCGTATAAAACTAATTCTACCGCTTCATCAAGGGTCATCATAAAGCGCGTCATTTTTGGGTCTGTAATGGTTAAAGGCTTTCCAGATTTAATTTGTTCGATAAATAAAGGAATGACAGAGCCTCGTGAAGCCATGACATTCCCATATCGTGTACCGCAGATCAATGTTTGATCTTGATGAACCATTCTTGATTTAGCAATTAAGGTTTTTTCCATCATTGCCTTGGAAATGCCCATCGCATTAACAGGATAGGCAGCTTTATCCGTAGATAAGCAAATAATTTTTTGTACACCAGCTTGAATAGCAGCGGTTAATACATTATCTGTTCCTAGAATATTTGTTTTCACAGCCTCTAAAGGAAAGAATTCGCAGGAAGGAACTTGCTTAAGAGCAGCAGCATGAAAAACATAATCCACATTATACATCGCATTATGGATGCTTTGAATATCTCGGACATCCCCAATAAAAAATTTTAGGTTAGGGTGCTGATAGAGCTTACGCATATCATCTTGTTTTTTCTCATCTCTAGAGAAAATACGAATTTCTTGAATGTCGGTATTTAAAAACTTTTTTAATACAGCATTGCCAAAAGAGCCAGTGCCCCCAGTGATTAACAGAGTTTTATCTTTAAACATTGTTTTGACTGTCACACCTCCTCAATCAATTTTGAAAATGCTGTTATTTTAAGCCTCTTCGGTGTAAATCATATTCAGAATTTTCTCTCGGAAAGTTATACCAATAGGCTAATTCATTTGTATATTTGCTTGTGGGGTTTTTATCCATTAAAGCACAGTTAAAATCCCAATCCCCAGCAATATCTTTTCTTATAGTAAATTTCGCATCACCTATTAAACTTCTTCGAATAATTTTAAATTGCCCAGGTAATGTATAACGATTGGAGTCATCTTTTATGAATGCATAACCAGCCTTTGTTAGCATGTTGTAATAATAAATATCATATTGACCATCTACCTGTGCTAACACATTGCTTATAGCTGGCAAATAATGATCATCACTATCGATGATGGCAATATAATCGCCCGTAGCCTCTTCAATACAGCGGTTGTAAGCTACACTCGCTCCTAGATTACATGGATGGGCAATAATTTTTAAAGCAGGACAGCCTTTTTGATAGTCTTTTAATAGTGCTAATGTATGATCTGTAGAGCCGTCATCACAAACGATAATTTCATAGGCATATTCTTTTGGGATACTGTCAAGCATTGTTACAATCCACTCCGCGCTATTATAGGCAGGGGATAAGAAGCTAATATTCATGGAAACCCTCAATTCTTTTGGATTTGTACTTTGCTGGTTTTTTGCAAGGATGCTATTGTAAAGGATTCTTTATTACAATATGCACTGTAAAGAGTTACTTCATAGGCAATTGCTTCATTAATAAGAGAGAGAATATAAAAATGAGTTGCCTATTTGCTAGAGGCGCTGTTATTCATTTTCCTGAGCCTACTAATCTGTTCACATTCATAATGACTAGTTCATAAAGTAGGGGGAGCATGCCATTTAAGGGGGATAGTATGTCGAAGAAAATTGCTTTTATTTGTAGCGTGGAATCCTACAAGCTTTCTGATGCACATATTTTCAAAGATCTTTGTCTTGTTCCAATTTTATTAGGGGAATACCTAGGCTATGATGTTACAATTTTAACGACTGAAATAAATGAAGCCTTGTTGAAAGAGACCTTTCCAGCTGTAACCTTTCAGCACATTCCTTTTGAAGATGATTATGTGGCAAATATGAATAACTATTTAAAGGAGCATGCCGAGGAAATTGATATTGTTTTTGCTATAGGTCCGTATCCTTCTTATTTATCTATCTTAAAAACCTATAAAAATTGTCATCCAAATGGCAAGATTTACATGAAATTAGATGTGAATCGTTTTTGGCTAAATCGATTAAAAACCTATCCATATTTTCCGGAATTGCTTCAGCTTTGCGATGTTCTTTCCTCGGAATGTGAAGCCATTCAAAAATCTATCATTGAGTTTTTGAATTTGGATATTAAGCATGTAACAAATGGTTATTATGAGTTGTTCCAAACAGAGCCTGTTTTGTTTACCGAGAAGAGAAATAGGATACTGATGGTAGGTCGATTGGATGCTCCTGAGAAACAGACTCTGTTAGCCGTTAAAGCATTTTTAGCCGCACAACTCTCAGATTGGGAGCTGCGCTTAGTGGGTCCAATGTCAGAGGATTTTAAGCAGGAAATACGAAATCTTACGGATGGAAGCCCAATAGGAAGTAAAGTAATTATGATAGGACCTATTTACGATAAAGAACAATTAGAAGTGGAGTACAGGCGGGCTAAAATATTTTGTTTAACCTCTCTCGTGGAGTGCTATGCACATGTGTTTGCAGAGGCAGCCAAAAATGGCTGTTACATCGTGACGACCGATGTTGATGGTGCTGCTGATATTACCCATCATCAACGATTTGGTACGATTCTCCCAACACATGATTGGGAAAGTGTAGCACAAACATTAAAGCAAGTAACAAAGCAGGAGCAATTACTAGCAGATACATGTAAGCAGCTCCAAGCGTTTGCAAGAACAGAATTAAATTGGAAGCATATAGTGAAAAAAGTTGCTGAATATTTACAGGAAAAGCCCCTTTAATGTGAGACTTGCTCGAATTAGTGGAGAATTCTTTTCTTTATCCCATAATTTCCTTTATAATGAGAGCTAGATTCATATTTTTTGACAATCATGGGTAGACATAAGGGGAGAGTAGCATGGACATATTTCAAGCAACTATGAATGAATTAGAAGAGGTAGCAATGCTTTTTGATGAATACCGCCAATTCTATGGGATTGAATCAGATCAAAGCAGTACAAAGGCATTTTTACAATTACGAATGGCCTTAAAGGAATCCGTTATTTTTATGGCTGTAGAGAATGACAAGGCAGTTGGATTTACGCAATTATATCCTACTTTTTCTTCCATTGCTTTACAGCGTGCATATATTTTAAATGATATATATGTGAAGGAAGATGCAAGGGGCCAAGGGGTGGGCACAGCATTAATGCAAAAGGTATTTCAATATTGTGAGCAGCAATCCGCTCGTTATGTCACACTTCAAACAGCCGCGGATAATATTAATGCACGGAAGTTATACGAAAATCTCCATATGAAACAAGATCAATATTGTAATTACGTAAAGTATTTTGATTAAGAAAAAAGCATCTCGTCATGTTACGGACGAAGATGCTTTTATTTAAGTATAAGAAAAACGCTAAGATCGGAGAGAAGAAAGCTCAGCTTCTCTCAAGCCACGCTTGGGTGAGGAGGAACAGAGCTGGGCTTCCTTCAAAATTCGCTCGGGTGAGGAGGAAAAGAGCTCGGCTTCCTTCAAAATTCGCTCAGGTGGAAAGCCAAAGAGCTCGGCTTCCTTCAAAATTCGCTCGGGTGAGAAGTCAAAGAGCTCGGCTTCCTTCAAAATTCGCTCAGGTGGAAAGCCAAAGAGCTCGGCTTCCTTTAAGACTCGCTCAGGTGAGAAGGCAAAGAGCTCAGCTTCCTTCAAAATTCGCTCAGGTGGAAAGCCAAAGAGCTCGGCTTCCTTTAAGACTCGCTCAGGTGAAAAGCCAAAGAGCTCGGCTTCTCTCAAAATTCGCTCAGGTGAGAAGTCAAAGAGCTCGGCTTCCCTCAAAATTCGCTCAGGTGAAAAGCCAAAGAGCTCGGCTCCCTCAAAACATGCGCAGGTGAGATACCAAAGAGCTCGTCTTCTCCCTTAAGACTCACTCAGGTAGACGCCAAAGAGCTAACATCCCCCAAGAAAAAGCTAGGGTACTAAAGCAAAGTACTTCAATTCTCTTGAAAACAGCTCAGATACAAACCCTTAAATTTGCTCAATTAGTTTCTGTAAATCCTCTTTTGAACGAGGCAACTTAATGTTTTCCTTCAATAATTTTTTACTTTGTAAAGCAAGCGCCATTTCAAAGACCCAGGGACGTTCCAGATGAGCACGTTGGAGTAAATCCTCCTGATAAAACATCTCAACAGGGTCCCCATTATAGATGATTTTTCCACCTTCCATAACGATTATTTGATCTGCCCATTCATAAGCTAATGGAATGTCATGGGTGGCCAATAAAATAGTGCGATTTCCGTTTTCTAATTTCGCTAAATATTGCAAAACTTGTGCAGCATAATAATTATCGAGTCCTGCGGTTGGCTCGTCTAATAGTAATACAGATGGCTCCATTGCTAGTACGCCTGCCATGGCTACCCGTTTTTTTTGACCCACACTTAAAAAATGTATTGGTTTATCGAGTAATGCTTCCACCTCTGTTTGTGCAACTGCCCAAGCCATTTTTTCTTCTATTTTTGTAGTTGTCCAGCCGAGGTTCAAAGGTCCAAATGCAATATCCTGCTTTACTGTACCAGAAAACAGCTGATTGTCTGCATCCTGAAAAACAATGCCAACCTGTTGACGTAATTCTTTTAATGCTTTTCTACTATAATGTAGCTGCTTGCCACAAAAGGCTATCGTTCCAGTAGTTGGTTTAAGAATGCCATTGAGATGCTGAAATAATGTAGATTTTCCCGCTCCATTATGACCAAGTAAGGCAATTTTTTTGCCCTTCGGAATTTGGAGTGTAATATCTGTTAGGGCATGTGTTCCATCTGCATAGGCGTAAGAAAGCTGATTTAGTTCAAAGTAAAAGTCTGTCGTCATTAGAAAAACCCTCCGTACACGATGAGGAATAGTAAGATAGCTGCAATACCTAGCCAGTTTTTCATGCTATAGGTTGCATTTTCCTGCCAATAGACCGTTTCGCCACCTCGTGCTTGCATGGCATTATTAAGTTCGCGGCTTCGTTGGAACATTTCAGCAAATAATGCAGCAATAAGCATAGATATAGAGCGTAGCCACTGGGCAGGTGAATGATAACCAAGTCGTGCCTGCTGAGCAAGATGAATTTTTTGCATACTGTCTAAAAAAATAAAAATAAATCGGTATGTTAATTCCACTAGTTCAACAAACAAGGCAGGAATTCTACATTGTCGTAACACATGACAAATAGACTGTACAGATGTTGTTAGGATTAAAAAATATAAACAACTGACACTGCCAAGAACGATGAAAAAAAGTTGCTTTGCTGTAACTAAGCTTGCATTGCCAACAAAAATTGTCCAATCATTGAAAGAAAATGCCCAAATATGTGCAGGTAATTCGTTAGCCGCCGGAGCTATTGAAATTAGAATAGATAGTAAGCTAGATAGTAAAAAAAATCCGGGTAACAATAATAGTTTTAAATAATATTTCACAGGGATTTTAGCGCCTATAATGATAAAAGCACTCATTACAATAAATGTAATGAGTGAAATTCGTTCATCTCTCATGATAAGCGACAATAATAATAGTCCAAAAGAAAACAACATTTTTTCTAGCGGATGAACAGACGCTAGCTTATTCATATATGCATACTTATCAATGAGTAACATACTTAACCTTCTTTATGTTTGCCGCGCATTAAGCCAATAAAGTATCCGATAAATCCAGCACCTATTGCAGCTTGTAGTGCAAATAATAGGCTTTCAATTTCTCCACTTGGTGGTTCCCATATGCTTTCAAACCATGGTTCGTAGTCAGCATTTATTTCCCCGATTGCTGCCTCTGCTTCACCATCTGCACCTTCGAATTCTGCACCCTTTTGAATGAATAGAGGGATAATTGCTAATAACACAACGATAGCTAGCAGTAATAAGTTTTTTTTCATTCTAATGTGCCTCCTTTGTTGAAAAAACACGTAATGCTTTTAATTCGCTCACATTGTATTTTTTCAAGAAGTTCATCACAACTACGGTTAAAATCCCTTCACTAACAGCAAGAGGGATTTGTGTTAATGCAAAAATACCTGCAAATTTTGTGAATGACGCCATAAAGCCACCAACCTCAGAAGGAAAAGCAAGAGCTAATTGAACAGAAGTGACAATATATGTACCTAAGTCACCGAGCATAGCAGCTAAAAACACAGCTAAAGAAAATGAAAGACCCATTTTTTGAGAGCCTTTAAATACATAATAAGCAATAATTGGACCAACTACTGCCATAGAAAAGGCATTTGCTCCTAAGGTTGTAAGCCCTCCATGCGCTAAAAGTAGAGCTTGGAATAATAATACAATTGTTCCGATTACACTCATTGCTAATGGACCAAAAAGAACTGTACCAAGTCCAACTCCTGTTGGATGCGAGCAGCTTCCAGTTACTGACGGAATTTTTAATGCTGATAAGACGAAGGCAAAGGCACCTGATAGTCCTAAAATCATTTTAGTTTCAGGGTTTGCATCGATCGTTTTACGAATTGAACGTAATCCTAAAATAATAAATGGAATAGATACAACCCACCAGAAAATGGCCCATTCAATTGGTAAAAAGCCCTCCATTATATGCATGGCGAATGCACGATTTGGCACAAATAAAAATGCCAATAAGAAATAACTAAGCTTCCAGCCTGAGAATTTCAAAATTTCTCCTCCTTACATATAGTTTTTGAATTAGCGTGCGAAAAATAAAAAACACTTCTCCTTAGGGAAAAGTGCATAGCTAAAACAAATAGAATTCGATTCTACTAAGCCGCACACCTATCCTCGTAGGTTGAAACGTTCACATTCTTTTCGGCAGGTCTCCTGGCTTTAGTTCCTCATTTTATAGGCCTTCCCATCCGTTGGACAGTGACATTCTCTATAAAACTCCCTAGTACAGTGGCGGGACCGCGCCGGACTTGAACCGGCTTCCCTTTTAAGCGAAATGATAAGCACTTCGCACCGAAAAAAGATGAAGTTGTGAGATTTCACGACAAAGTGTAACATAATTTTCCATCATGATGCTATCTTTTTTTAGAAAAAAATTTTTAAAATTGAGGTACAATCTAGAAAATTCTGATAAAATAAAAGAGAAATTTTTCTTTTTTCTACGAATTTTTTGATGAAATTTTAATGAAAATGTCACAATTTTAGAGAGAAATATTGAAATTTTAAAATTTTAAGATATGATAGAGACAGTTTTAAATTCATGTTAAACATACAAATTTGATATAAAAACATACATAAGTGCTTGAATATTTTCAAGATAATAGGGAAATTGGTGAAAGTCCAATACAGCCCCCGCTACTGTAATAGCTGATGAAATCGCAAATGCCACTAGTGCAAACTTGGGAAGGCGCGAAAGTAAATGGAAGCTTAAGTCAGGAAACCTGCTTATGGAATGATGCATGCAAACTTTTCGGAGGGAGAAGTTGAAGCAAAGGCGAATACCTATCTTATTCGACTTTATTTGGCTTCTACAAAACCTTTACTCTTCGATTAGAGTAAAGGTTTTTCTTGTTCCTAAACGTATTGAGGGGAGAACAACGATGACTACTTGGAATTTAGAGGGGATGCAGACACATCTTTTTATTTGCAATGGCAGTAGCTGTATGAAAAAAGAAGCAGAGGAAATTACGCAAGCCATTCGTGATGAGATACAGTTGCAGGCACTTGATAAAAAAATACATACAACCCGGACACGTTGCAATGGCAGATGTAAGGATGCATGTGTTGTCATTGCTTATCCGCAAGGGAATTGGTACCGTGTGCCAACAACTGAACATGCGAGGGCACTTGTGCAGGATTTACATCATGAGTCACTGCACCATGAACATGTTTTTACGCTTCGTGAGGGCACATTACAGCGCACAGCACAAACAACAGCCATTAAAGGCATCGAAAAGGTGAAAGAGGGGTAACAAAAATGGCGCAAAAAGGAAAGATTTTTGTAGTTGGCTTTGGGCCTGGTGATTTTAATCATATTACACATCGGGCTGTGGAGGCATTACAACAGAGTGATATGATCATAGGCTATAAAACATATGTAGAGCTAATTCAGGACTTAGTTAGTGCAAAATCTATTGTTAGTACAGGTATGACGGAGGAAGTATCTCGTGCACAGGAAGCGGTACGCCAAGCAGAGGCAGGGAATATTGTTTCCGTTATTTCCAGCGGTGATTCTGGTGTATATGGAATGGCAGGGTTAGTGTATGAGGTATTAATCGAGCTTGGTTGGACGGAGGCAACTGGTGTAGAGGTAGAAATTGTTCCAGGTATTTCTGCTATCAACTCATGTGCAAGTTTACTAGGTGCGCCAATTATGCATGATGCTTGTACGATTAGTTTAAGTGACCATCTAACACCTTGGAATTTAATTGCGAAGCGTGTGGAAGCAGCAGCGATGGCGGATTTTGTGATTGCACTGTATAACCCAAAAAGTGGTCGACGTACAAGGCAAATTGTGGAGGCCCAACGAATTTTATTAGAATATCGTTCACCTGATACACCAGTGGGACTTGTTAAAAGCGCTTATCGTGACCGTCAGGAGGTTACCATGACAACTTTAGCAGAAATGCTAGAGCATGATATTGGGATGCTGACAACGGTTATTATCGGAAATTCATCAACATTTTTCTATGATAATAAAATGATTACACCACGTGGCTATCAGCGTAAATACACACTTGGTGAGGAGAAGCAGCCATTACGTCCACACCAACGTTTAAGGGAAGAAAATGAACCATGGGCAATGAATCAAGAAACAGGGGAGGCACGCAATGACTTTGCGGCAGATCCCAACGCTAATCGCATCGAACCCAGTTTAGCCATTTCTCCTAATCCGAAACAAAAAAAAACTTCACTTGAGATGGCGACAGCAGCCTTAGCGATGGTCAATGGAACAAGTGAGGTAAAGGCAACACCCAAGCTTGTGCAACAAAAAATCGAATCTATCTTTGAGTTAGCTGTGAGCCCAGGAGTAGCCAATAAATTTTTCACCCCGCAACAGATGATGACGCTAGCAGAGGTTGTCGGGGAGGATGGAACGATGGAATACACGCCAGACCATCAAATCCATTTAAAAATTCCAACAACGGAGCCAGAAAAAATTACAGCAAAGCTACGTGAGGTTGGATTCTTACTGGCTCCGATTGGGGATGTACTATCATTAAAGGCTTGTGACTTCTGTTATGGGGAAAAGGCTGATTCGATTCCATATGCCGAGGAGATTCAGAAGCAGCTTGGCGGAATGTCTTTACCGAAAACGTTGAATATTGGCTTTAATGGCTGTGGTATGGCATGCTATCGAGCAGTATTTGATGATATTGGCATTGTTTATCGTAAAAGTAAGTTCGATGTTTTTATTGGGGCAAAGCCAGTTGGTCGTACAGCACATGCTGCACAGCCAGTTGTAGAGGGACTAGAGCCTGAACAACTTATTCCGCTCATTACGGACATCATCGAAGAGTATAAAGCAAATGCCCATCCAAATGAACGTTTGTTTAAGTATTTTAAGCGTGTGAAAAAGATTCTGCATTTTACGTACCAGGACATGTCTTCAAAAATAAAAGTAGAGCCCGCTCCATGCGGTGACTAGTGAGGAGTAATGAGATGAAAGCAATTTTATTTGTCGGCCACGGGAGCCGTTTAGCAGCAGGAAATGATGAGGTGCGTACATTTATCGAGCAAATGGCACCTCGTATTGATGATAGCTTCTTAGTAGAAACGTGTTTCTTGGAGTTTGCTTCTCCAAACATTGAAGAGGGTATAACAAACTGTGTCAAGAAGGGTGCAACAGAGGTGCATGTGATTCCAATCATTCTTCTTCATGCTGGACATTCAAAGCTACATATTCCAGCAGAAATTGAGCATGCCCGTGAACATTATCCACATATTACATTCACATATGGTCAAACAATCGGTGTCCATGAAGAGATATTTGCAATTTTAGAGGATCGTTTAGCTGAAATCGGCTTTAATGCTGAAGAGGAGCAACAGGATACAGCTATATTATTAATTGCACGAGGCGGCAGTGACCCATATGCAAATGGAGACTTTTATAAAATTACACGTCTGCTGTGGGAAAAATTGCCTGTGAAATATGTAGAAAGTGCCTTTATGGGGGTAACGGATCCTCGTGTCGAAGAGGGAATTGAGCGCTGTGTTAAGCTAGGTGCTAAAAAGATCATTATGCTTCCATACTTTTTATTCACGGGCATCCTAATGGAACGCATGAATGGTATGTGTCAACAATTTAACGACAAATATCCAGAGTGTGATATTCAAATTGCTGACTATTTTGGGTATCATGAACGCTTGCAAAATGTGCTACTTGAGCGTATTGAGCAGGCTGTAAATGGGACATCAACAGGTATGCAGGATTTAGAAAACTATCGAGCTTATGCAGCAGTGCATGGTCATGCGCATCATCATCACCATCATGACCACGACCATGATCACGACCACCATGATCATCATCACGAACATGACCACCACCATGAAGAGGAGTCTGTGAAATGATTTTCATGTTAGCAGGGACAAGTGATGCCAGAAACTTAGCTCTTGAAATACAGTCAGCAGGCTATCAGGTAACAGCAACAGTTGTTACTGAGTCTGCAGCCTCTAGCCTTGCTGAGGTGGGTCTACCTCATTTAGTTGGACGGTTAACAGCTGAGGAAATGGCAGCAATTATGACAGAACAAGGCTATCGTTTAGTTGTAGATGCCTCTCATCCTTTTGCTGAGGAAGCTTCAAAAAATGCCATGGCAGCAGCGGAGCAAGCAAATATACCATATATTCGCTATGAACGCGCGCATGAACATTATTCTCATCCTCTTATAACAGTAGTAAAAGATTATGAGGAGGCTGCTCACTTAGCAGCAGAAAAACGTGGTGTCATAATGCTAACAACAGGCAGTAAAACGCTTGCGACATTTACGAAGGTTTTACATGGTCTGAATAATACAAGAGTGATTGCACGTATGCTACCTAGACTCGATAACATGGAGAAATGTGAGGCACTTGGTGTGGCACAAAGGGACATAGTCGCTATACAGGGACCCTTTTCAAAGGAATTAAACGAAGCGCTCTTTCGTCAATATGATGTGACATTGATGATTACGAAGGAAAGTGGCAAGGTTGGCTCAGTGGATGAAAAGCTAGAGGCAGCACTTGCATGTGGCATTGAGACAATATTAATTGCAAGACCAAATATAAAGTATGGCCAGCAATATTCTACATTTACAGAAGTACTACAGGCAGTACAACACACACTTTAGGAGGCAATTCAGATGGATTTTAAAACAGATTTCAAACCTTTAACGGTAGATCCGGATAAAATTTACGATTACAGTTTTTCAATTATAGCAGAAGAAATGGGCGAGCATGATTTTTCAGAGGATGAGTGGAAGGTTGTTCGTCGTATTATTCATGCATCTGCTGATTTTGAGCTTGGTCGTAGCGTTATTATTACTCCAGGGGCAATTGAGGCAGGTATCAAGTCTATTCTTGCAGGTCGCCATGTGATTGCTGATGTGCAAATGATCGAAAGTGGATCAGGAAAAAAACGTTTCCAAAAGCATGGTGGGGATCTACATTGCTATATCGCAGATGAAGATGTCTCAGTAGAAGCGAAAAAACAAAATACAACACGTGCTATTATCTCCATGCAAAAAGCTGCTAAATTACATGAAGGTGGAATTTATGCCATTGGTAATGCACCAACTGCATTACTAGAGTTAATCCGTTTAATTAAAGAAGGCTTAGCAAAACCAGATCTAATTATCGGTATGCCAGTTGGCTTTGTATCTGCAGCTGAGTCAAAAGAGGAATTATTAAAATTAGAAGGTATTCCGTATATTACAAATGTTGGCCGTAAAGGCGGTAGTACAGTGACGGTTGCCGCTTTGAATGCCATTTCACTTTTAGCGGATGAACAGGCGAAAAAGTAATGGAGCGGAAGCCAAAAAAGGATCCCAAGGACATGCGTCACGGTTATACAACGGGAGCCTGTGCAACTGCGGTGGCAAAGGCAGCATTGCTAGCACTAATTACAAATGAAGAGCAGGAAACTAGTACAATTCATTTGCCAATTGGGAGAGATGCAACCTTTACAATCGAAAATTGTACGTTTGAAAACAATACGGTAAGCTGTGAAACCATAAAGGATGCTGGGGATGATCCAGATGCTACACATAAAGCACTTATTATTGGCACGGTGAGCTGGGCCGATACACCTGGCATTCATCTTGATGGTGGGATTGGTGTCGGGCGGGTAACAAAGCCCGGTTTACCTGTCCCAGTTGGAGAAGCGGCTATTAATCCCGTACCTCGTAAAATGATTCATAGCACTGTACAGGGTGTTCTTGACGATTTTCAAATTAAGCGAGGCGTCAACGTTATTATTTCTGTCCCAGATGGTGAAGAAATTGCGAAAAAGACCTTAAATGGTCGTCTGGGGATCATAGGTGGTATTTCCATTTTAGGCACAAGGGGAACCGTCGTGCCTTTTTCGAGTTCCGCTTATATGGCAAGTATAGTGCAAGCAATAAGCGTTGCTAAGGCAGCTGGCTGTGAGCATTTAGTCATTACAACAGGGGGACGCAGTGAAAAGTATGGAATGGCGCAATACCCTAATCTACCAGAGGAAGCATTTATTGAAATGGGCGATTTTGTTGGCTTTACGTTAAAGCACTGTAAACGTCTCGGCATTAAGCGAGTCTCTCTTGTTGGCATGATGGGGAAATTCTCGAAAGTGGCGCAAGGTGTGATGATGGTGCATTCCAAAAGTGCTCCGATAGATTTTAATTTTTTAGCACAACTGGCTACAGATATAGGTGCAGACAAGGACACAATAGCTGCTGTACAGGAGGCCAATACCGCTTCACAGGTAGGCGAAATTATGGCAGAAAAGGGCTATGATGCATTTTTCCATCATTTATGTGAAGCTTGCTGTTACTCCTCCTTACACCATATTAAAGGCGGTTTAACGCTTTCCACATCGATTTATTCGATGCAGGGACAATTATTAGGAAGGGCTGATGACATTGCATCGATCGATGAAATTGATTGGGATCGGGGATAACGGACTAGAAAGCTTGCTGCCGCAATATAGGCAGTGGATTGAAGACTGTGAGGTACTTGTTGGCGGGGAGCGTGTTCTGGAATTTTTCCCGACCTTTAAAGGCGAAAAAATAATGATTAAAGGTGGCCTTTCTACACTTGTTACTAGATTATCTGAAGAAACAAGAAATACTGTCATCCTAGCATCGGGTGATCCATTATTTTATGGAATCGGCAGTTACTTAGCGAAAAAGCTAGACATAGAGGTTTATCCATATATAAGCTCAGTGCAGCTTGCCTTTGCAAAGATGGGGGAAAGCTGGCAGGATGCCTATGTCACGAGTATTCATGGACGCTCCATGAAGGGCTTAGCGCAGCGTATTGATGGCAAAAAGAAAGTGGCGCTTCTAACAGATGCGGAAAATAATCCGAATGCACTAGCGCGTTATTTAAAGCATTTTGACATGACGGAATACCGAGCATTTGTTGCGGAAAACCTACAAGGTACCAATGAAAGATTCGGCTGGTATTCGCTTGATGAATTAGAAGAAGCTGATTTTTCTCCTTTAAATGTCGTTATTCTTCAGCAAATTTCAGAGCCAAAACATTATGCACTTGGCATTGATGATGAAGAATTCTCACAGCGTAAGCCAGATAAAGGGTTAATCACAAAAAAAGAAATTCGTGTATTAAGTTTGCAGGCAATGCAGCTTCAAAAGGATAGTATTATCTGGGATGTTGGGACTTGTACAGGTTCAATGGCGATTGAGGCTGGCAAGCTTGCGCCAGAAGGTCAAGTGTTTGCAGTGGAGAAAAATGCTCCGGATTTAGAAAATTGCCTGCAAAACCAGCAAAAGTTCCGTGTCGATATTACGGCAATTCATAGTAAAGCGCCAGCAGGACTTGAAAACTTCCCTGATCCGGATGCCATTTTTATCGGCGGCACAGGAGGCGAAATGGTGGAGCTATTACAATTGTGTTGTACACGCTTAAAACAAAATGGACGTATTGTCCTAAATGCTGCAACCATCGAAAATTTATATAAGGCAGTGGAAGCATTTAAGGCATGTGGTCTTGCTGTAGACATTTTACAGGCACAGCTTGCTCGCAGTAAACCAATTCTAGATATGACACGCTTTGTTCCATTAAATCCTATTTATATTATTACGGCTTATCGAAAGGAAGAGAATCATGAGTAATCTTGGTATTTTATATGGCTTGGGCGTAGGTCCTGGCGACCCAGAATTAATTACAGTGAAGGCATTTCGTGTTATCCAGGAATCGCCAGTTATTGCCTATCCAAAAAAGCTAAGAGGCAGTAAAAGCTATGCACATCGAATCGTGGATGTTTATATTAATCCAGAGGAAAAGGATATGCTAGGCCTAGTTTTTCCGATGACGAAGGATGAGGCTGTATTAGAGCGTGAATGGACAAAATCTGTTGAGCTTGTTTATGAAAAATTGAAAGAAGGCAAAGACGTCGCATTTGTTACAGAGGGAGATCCTCTATTATATAGTACGTTTATTCATATGATGAAGCTGATGCAGGACAAGCACCCAGAGGTTGAAATCCGTACAGTTCCAGGTATTTCTTCATTTAATGGTTCTGCATCACGCTTAGGAATTGCACTAGCGGATGGGGATGATAAAGTTGCTATTATACCTGCTCATGATGACTATAACGCAATGCGTGACGCCATTGAAAGTCATGATGCAGTTGTGTTTATTAAAGTGGCAAAGGTTATTGATCTAATGCTACAGGTGCTACGAGATTTAGATTTACTTGATAAGGCTTCAGTTGTCACAAAGGTAACATCTGACGAGGAAATTATTTGGGATGTACGTGAGCTAGACGGTGTCGAGCTAGAATATTTAACATTAATGGTGGTGCGTAAATAATGAAAAAAATCTATATTGTCGGCGCTGGTCCTGGTGATCCAGATTTAATTACAGTGAAAGGCTTACATATGCTACAAACGGCAGACGTGGTCATGTATACAGATTCTTTAGTCAATGAGGACCTAATTGCAAAAGCTAAGCCAGATGCTGAGGTAATCCGTACAGCAGGTATGCATTTAGAAGAAATGGTAGCTGTTATGGTGGATCGTGTTAATGCGGGGAAGGTAGTAGCTCGTATGCATACAGGAGATCCTGCCATGTACGGTGCTATTATGGAGCAGGTAGCTCTTTTAAAGAAAGAAGGCATTAGCTATGAGGTAATTCCAGGTGTGAGCTCAGTCTTCGCTTCTGCGGCAGCAATTGGTGCAGAATTAACAATTCCAGATTTAACGCAAACACTTATTTTAACACGTGCAGAAGGGCGTACACCTGTACCGGAATTTGAAAAACTACGTGATTTAGCAAGTCATCATTGTACAATTGCGCTATTCCTTAGTGCAACTTTAACGAAAAAAATTGTCAAAGAGCTACAAAGTGCAGGCTGGGCAGATGATACACCAGTAGCTGTTATTCAACGTGCATCTTGGCCAGATCAAAAAATCGTACGTACAACACTAGTTGAATTAGATGAAGCGATGCGTGTAAACGGTATTCGGAAACATGCGATGATTTTAGCTGGCTGGGCTTTAGATCCAACTATACATGATAAGGATCAATATCGCTCGAAATTATATGATGCAACCTTTACACATGGCTTTAGAAAAGGTGTGAAGACAAGTGATTGAATTACAAGAGGGTGTTTTACCGGAGGTTGATCAACGAAATCCCTATGCTGTAGTCGCCATCACCAAGCATGGTGTTCAAATTGGACGTCGATTGCAGCATACCTTCGCGGCAAGTGATTTATATTATATGAGTAAATTTGAGCAGGGCGATGAAGCAGACAAGCATATACAACTGTTTACAGGTACTGTGCGCTTGCTATTACCAACTCTTTTTAAGCAATATAAAGGCTTAATTTTAATCATTTCACTAGGCGCAGTTGTACGGATGATTGCCCCAATACTAAAAGATAAAAAAACAGACCCTGGTGTTGTTGTTATTGATGATCGTGGTGAAAATGTAATTAGTGTATTATCTGGACATTTAGGTGGTGCCAATGAGCTGACACATGAAGTAGCTGCTGCACTAGGCGCCAATCCAATAATTACAACAGCTTCCGATGTACAAAAAACGATTCCTGTTGATTTATTTGGTGCCCGTTTTGGTTGGGTATGGGATAGTGCAGATAAATTGACACCTGTTAGTGCATCTGTTGTGAATGAGGAGCATGTTGCTATCGTTCAGGAGACGGGTGAACGTGATTGGTGGATGCGTGATACACCAATGCCAGAACAAATTAAAATTTATCCATCCACACAGGCGGCAATAAAGGCTAAGCCGCATGCGACATTGCTAATTACAGATCGCATGATAGAGCCTGAAGAAGAAGTTCTGCTTGAAAATGGTGTGATTTACCGACCAAAATCAATAGTACTAGGTATGGGCTGTAATCGCGGGACAACTCTGGAAGAAATTGAGCAAGTTATTGATGAAACGCTGGCTGAGCTAAAGCTTTCGAAAAAAAGTGTGAAGGCATTATGCACAATAGATTTAAAGAAAGATGAGCAATGCTTCTTGGACATTACTAGAAACTATGATTGGGAATTTGTCACCTATTCACCAGATGAATTAAACGAAATAGATTTCCCTTCCCCGTCAGAAACAGTTTTTAAATATACAGGAGCTTATGGAGTCAGTGAACCAGCTGCTATGCGTTATGCTAAGGTAAATGAGCTCATTTTAGAAAAGAAGAAATCAGGCAATGCTACGATCTCTGTTGCTAGATTACTATTTTAAGGAGGAAGTCCATGCAAACAAATCGTTTTGTACTGGCTGGTACGGGCAGTGGCGTAGGTAAAACAACTTTCACGATTGGACTGATGAAGGCTTTACAAAATAAGGGGAAAGTTGTACAGGGCTTTAAATGCGGTCCTGATTATATAGATCCAACCTACCACACAGCCGTAACAGGAAGAGTATCTCGGAATATTGATAGCTGGATGTTTTCACATGAAGCTGTACGAGATATTGTTGCGCGCGCAAGTATGGGTGCAGATGTTGCCATTATTGAAGGTGTTATGGGCTTCTATGATGGTAAAAGTCCTTTATCTGATGAAGGCTCTGCGGCAGACATCAGTGTTATCACGGAAAGCCCTGTCATTTTAATTGTTAATTGTGCTAGTATGGCCCGAAGTGTTGCGGCAGTTGTAAAGGGCTTCCAACTGCTGTCTGATAAGCCAAATATAGTTGGGGTGATTGCGAATCAGGTTGGCAGTGTCGGTCATTATGAGATTGCGAAAGCTGCGATTGAGCAGGAATGTGGTATCCCTGTTATTGGCTACTTAAAGCGTGAGGAAGGAATTGATATCCCTAGTCGCCATTTAGGACTAGTACCTGCGATAGAACGTGGAGAACTGGATTCATTTTTTGAGAAGCTAGGTTCGTTAATGGCAGAGACAATAGATGTAGATCAATTATTGAACCTAACAAAGGCTCCTGTTCTACAAGAAGCAGGACAGCTATTTGCAAAAGAGCCATCGCAAAACATTTGCATTGCTGTTGCAAAGGATGCGGCATTTAATTTTTATTATGAAGAAAACCTAGCGCTACTACGTGCCAAAGGTGCAACACTACAATTTTTCTCACCGCTTGCCAATGAAGCTGTGCCTGCTGAGGCTGATGGGCTATATATTGGCGGGGGCTTCCCAGAGGAATTTGCGGAAACACTGGCGAACAATGTAGAAGCCAAAAGTTCGATTCGTGAAGCAATTGCCAAAGGTTTACCAACATTAGCGGAGTGTGGGGGCTTTATGTATTTGACAGAGGCTATTTCAAATAATGATGGTATTCGTTTTGATATGGTAGGTGTTATTCCTGGTGAAGTTACCATGCAAACAAAGCTAGCAGCTCTTGGCTACCGTGAAATTTATGGCACTCAATATAATTTCTTAATAGGTACAGACGAAGAAGCTAAAGGACATGAATTCCACTATTCAACATATAGCGGCTCTCATAATATGCCTGCCTATCAAACAAAAGGTCGTTTTGGGAAAAAGCAGGAGGGCTATCAAGAAGGAAATCTAGTAGCTGGCTATACACATTTTCATTTCGTATCAAACCCAAAGCTTGTTGACAATTGGCTATCAGCTTGTAAGAAGGTGAAAAATCATGACTAATTATTTTCCAATTCATATCAATATTGAATACAAAACCGTAGTAATTGTTGGAGGCGGACACGTAGCAACGCAGAAGGTAGCATCTTTGATTCCAGCTAAAGCAACTATTGTTGTCGTGAGTCCAACACTAGATGACTCATTATTACCACTTGTGGAAGCAGGGAAAATTACATGGCGTGAAAAAGAATTTGAACCACGTGATTTAGATGATGCGTCACTGATTATTGCCGCGACCAATGATACATCAGTAAATGAGGCTGTTCAAGAAGCTGCTCAGCATTGGCAGCTTATCAATCGTGCGGATGCACAAGCTGAGAGTGATTTTATTACACCAGCAGCTGTTCGTCGGGGTCCTTTAGTGCTCACGGTATCAACATCAGGTGCTAGTCCAGCATTAGCAAGAAAAATTAAAGCCGATCTCGAAGAACAATTTGATGAGATTTATGATGACTACGTATGCTTTTTACAACAGGCACGATTAATGA
>Ga0213821_1000485_pt1 | contig 24170 bp, 20 predicted proteins | sample MC6MC0909MG_FD_179894 | JGI IMG/M metagenome (GOLD analysis project Ga0213821, IMG submission 179894) | Enriched soil aggregate microbial communities from Iowa State University, Ames, United States - MC6-MC0909-MG | ecosystem: Environmental > Terrestrial > Soil > Unclassified | place: USA: Iowa...
TCTCTACTGCTTTTATACCACCTGCTGCAAGAAATCCCTTCATAAAATCAAGCCTGGCTTTATGCTGTTTTAATTCACCAAGACAAATCATGCCAACAGATGGCGCAGCTCCTAATTTTTCTTTGATATCCTTTGCCTTACTTCGTAATTTTTCAAATGGTTCGGCTAATCTCCTTCGGTGGATAGCTTCTATTTTTATTAACGAATGATCTCCGCCTGCAAAATGTGGGTTTTTCTTCAAAAGTGGTTTTTTAGCTTCATTTTCATCTAAATTAGCATAGACATTAGTTCCGACAATACTTTGCTTCCTTGTTTGAATATCCATATTCATTTTTTCATACACAGCAGCTATTTCCTGCTGCAGCCAATTGGATTTTAAAACTTCAAGTATACCCCCGTTGGCTTCGATTTGCTGAAAAAATTGCCATGCCTTTTCAGCCAGCTGATTTGTTAATTCTTCCACATACCAAGAACCCCCAGCAGGATCAATCACATTTTTCAGGTGTGCTTCCTCTTTTAAAAGAAGTTGGATATTTCTGGCTATTCTCTCAGAAAACGGTGTTGCCCCTGTGTATTCATCGTAAGGACTTACATGTAAATATTGAACGCCCCCAATCACAGCTGCAAAGGCTTCATTCCCAGCTCGAAGTAAGTTTACATGCGGGTCATGAACGGTTTTAGTAAAAGAAGAAGTTTCAGCGGCAATGAGCATTCCTCGTACTTCATCTTTCGCACCATAAAGTTCGGTAATTCGATTCCACAGTACTCTTGCTGCCCGTAGTTTGGCAATCTCCATGAAATAGTTACTGCCAATAGAGAATTGGAAAATCATTTTCGTTAGAATTTCTTCCAGATCCATTCCGGTTTCCTGCAGCTTTTCAAGATAATATACCCCTTCTGCTATGGCAATCCCAAGCTCTTGAACGGCATTTCCCCCTCCATTATGATGGGGAACAGTATCAATTAAGATCGTGCGTAAGTTAGGGAATTTTCTAATCGAGAGCTGGATGTTCTTAACCCATTCAGTGAAAAATTCCTCAGAAATAAGTCCTTCTTCAACAAATAATGCAATTGGATCGGCACCGATATATCCGTTAATTTGGTCGAGCTCATCCAATCTAGCTGCCAAAGCAAGAAATGAAGTTTGTAAATCTCTAGCGTTGATAGCAAATGGGTAATGATGATAAGATTCCGCTATTATGTTTACCAGGCTTTCTTCCGCCTCAAACAATACCTTCTTCACTTCAAAAGAAATAGCAGATTGCCCTTTTTCAAATGATTTATGAAGTTTCTCCTGCAATTCTCCCGGTGTTTGATAGAAAATACGCTGTGATGCCTTCCATTCATTTGTCATATATCCAAGTGGGTAAATTCCTCTTCTGAAATCTGAGCCACCTGGAAATTCTGGAACATGCTGCTCATCCTGTTTTGTGTAAAGCGGTTTCAAAACTATATTTTCATATGTAGTTGTTTGTAAGGATTCAACCGTATTTCCTTTTAGAGATGCCTCCGCTTTTTCTTTCCATTCATTCTTTGACTTTAGAGCAAAAGACTGACTTTTTATTTTCTCCAAGCTTCTCATCCTCCTTCCGCTTTACTAATTAAATTAAAATTCAATTAATTCTACTAAATACTATTTTATGGTACAAACACAATTCAGGCAAATAAAACCGTGATTAGTAATTTTGCTAGACATTAACTCCAATTGAATACATTTCATACGCTTTTTTATTCGAAACGGGCTCCAATTCCCCCGATTGGTGGATACATCACCCTATAAATAAAACACCGCTGCATTCGTTGCAGCGGTGTTTTTTTAGTAAATCGAAGTTGTTGATTTTGAAGTATTTTCTAGAATTTCCTTCACACGTTGTAAGAATCGGCCGCAAACAAGTCCGTCTAATACTCTGTGATCAAGGGACATACATAGGTTAACCATATCACGGACAGCAATCATGCCATTATTCATAACCACTGGACGCTTGACTATGGACTCCACCTGCAAAATCGCTGCCTGTGGGTAATTTATGATCCCCATTGATTGAACAGAGCCAAAAGAACCTGTATTGTTCACTGTGAAAGTTCCACCCTGCATATCGTCAGACTTCAATTTCCCCGTTCTAACCTTTACAGCAAGCTCAGAGATTTCACGGGCAATGCCTTTGATTGTTTTCTCATCAGCATTCTTAATAACAGGTACAAATAAAGCATCGTCCGTAGCAACCGCAATTGAAATATTGATATCCTTCTTTTGGATGATTTTTTCTCCAGCCCACATCGAATTAATCTGGGGAAATTCTTTTAAGGCTTGCGCAACTGCCTTCACAAAGAAAGCGAAGAAAGTTAAATTAAAGCCTTCTTTTTTCTTGAACTCGTCCTTGAGAGAGTTTCGATATTCAACCAAATTCGTTGCATCGACTTCAACCATTGTCCAAGCATGCGGTGCTTCATGCTTGCTGCGCAGCATATTTGCAGCAATTGCTTTTCTGACGCCTGTAACCGGAATCTCAATGTCCCCAGCGGCAACTGGGATATTCACTGCAGGTGCAGCTGGCGTTAAAGCCGGCTGAACTGAAACAGACTTCGATACTTCTTGTTTGGAAGCCGAGACTGCTGCTGGCTCTTTCTGTGGTTCTAGCTTTTGTCCGGCTACTGGAATATTTCCTGACTCAATTAATTTCAGCAGGTCTTTTCTTGTAATCCGTCCACCTGCACCAGTGCCTGACACTTGTGTTAAATCAATGCCTTGTTCTTGAGAAATTTTAAGCACTGCTGGTGAATAACGGGCCTTGTTACCTTGCTCTGCTTGAGCCAGCACTACAGCATCGTCAGTCGATTCCTTTTGTTCGATGCTCGCTGCTGGAGTCTCCTCAATGTTGCCGCCATCCACTTCAATCGTACAAATAATTTCTCCCACCGCTAAGGTATCGCCTTCACCTGCAATTAGTTCTTTAATCACACCTGTAAAGGAGGATGGGACTTCTGCGTTCACTTTATCTGTCATTACCTCTGCAAGGGGGTCGTATTTATTGACTTTGTCGCCGACAGATACTAACCACTTACTGATTGTACCTTCGGTTACACTTTCCCCTAATTGAGGCATTTTAATTTGTTCTATTGCCACTTTTTCCAAACCTCCTTAGTACTCAGCAAGCTCGCGCATTGCTTTTTCCACTTTATCAGGATTTACCATAAAGAATTTTTCCATTGTTGGTGCATATGGCATTGCCGGTACTTCCGGTCCAGCAAGACGCATAATTGGAGCATCTAAATCAAATAAGCAATTTTCAGCAATAATTGCAGACACTTCACTCATAATGCTGCCTTCTTTTGTATCCTCGGTAACAAGGAGAACTTTACCTGTTTTCGAAGCCGCTTCAATAATCGCTTCTTTATCAAGTGGATAGACGGTACGCAAATCTAGAATATGGGCAGAGATTCCATCCTTTGCTAGTTTCTCTGCGGCTTGGAGAGCAAAATGAACACATAGTCCATACGTAATAATGGTGATGTCATCTCCGTCACGCTTGACATCGGCTTTTCCGATTGGCAGAGTATAATCTTCTGTCGGTACCTCACCTTTAATTAAACGATAGGCACGTTTATGCTCGAAAAATAACACTGGATCATTATCACGAATTGCTGCTTTCAATAGCCCTTTTACATCATAAGGAGTGGAAGGCATAACAATTTTCAATCCAGGCTGGTTGGCAAATACTGCTTCAACCGATTGGGAATGATAAAGCGCTCCATGAACTCCGCCACCGTATGGTGCCCGTATAACCATTGGACAATTCCAGTCATTATTCGAGCGGTAGCGGATTTTTGCTGCTTCCGAAATAATTTGATTGACTGCCGGCATGATAAAATCAGCAAATTGCATTTCAGCAATCGGACGCATGCCATACATAGCTGCACCAATTCCTACCCCCGCTATTGCGGATTCGGCGAGTGGTGTATCAATCACTCTTTCTTCGCCAAATTGCTCATACAAGCCTTGAGTAGCTTTAAAAACGCCACCTTTTACTCCAACATCTTCACCAAGGACAAAAACCTTTGGATCTCGTTCCATTTCTTCACGAATGGCCATTGTTACTGCATCAATATAAGATATTACTGCCATGTTCCGTCCCCCTTACATATCCCCATAAACATATTTCAATGCATCCTCAGGTGCAGCATACGGAGCATCTTCAGCATAATCAGTGGCCTCATTTACCAATTTCATGACGCGATCATTGATTTCTTTTTCTGACTCATCATTCATGACACCGGCTTCTTTTAAATATGCACCAAATGTGATGATTGGATCTTGTGTTTTTGCTTTGGCAACTTCATCAGGAGCCCGGTATGAACGGTCATCATCATCAGAAGAGTGCGGTGTCAAACGATAGGAAACTGTTTCAATTAAAGTAGGACCTTCGCCGCGGCGTCCACGGTCTGCAGCGTCTTTCACCGCTTTATATACCTCGAGTGGATCGTTCCCATCAACTGTAAACCCTGGCATTCCATAACCAATTGCCCGATCAGATACCTTTTCACAACCTAATTGTTTTTCAATTGGAACGGAAATCGCATATTTATTATTTTCACACATGAAAATGACCGGAAGTTTATGCACACCGGCAAAGTTCGCACCCTCATGGAAATCGCCTTGGTTAGAAGAACCTTCACCAAAGGTAACAAAGGTAACAAGGTCTTTTCTTTCCATTTTTCCGGCAAGGGCAACCCCTACTGCATGCGGAACTTGAGTGGTAACCGGAGATGAACCTGTGACAATCCGATTTTTCTTTTGACCAAAGTGTCCTGGCATTTGCCGCCCGCCTGAGTTTGGATCTTCTGCCTTGGCAAACCCTGAAAGCATCAGTTCCTTCGGAGTCATCCCAAAAGTTAACACAACACCCATATCACGATAATATGGAAGGACATAATCTTTTTCCTTATCTAACGCAAAAGCTGCTCCTACTTGAGCTGCTTCCTGACCTTGACATGAAATAACGAATGGTATTTTCCCGGCACGGTTCAATAACCACATCCGCTCATCAATGCGGCGGGCCAAAAGCATCGTTTCATATATTTCCAACACTTTTTCGTCGCTTAAACCTAAAGCTTCATGACGCTTTTCTATCATATAATTCTTACCTCCCATTTGTTCAGAAAACATTATTTAGGAATGAATCGCTTTCCCATCGACGGCCAGTGCAGCTTCACCAATTGCTTCTGACAAGGTTGGGTGTGGATGGATCGTGTGAGCGATTTCCCATGGTGTCGCATCTAATACCATAGCAAGACCAGCTTCAGTGATCATATCAGTAACATGTGGACCAATCATATGCACCCCTAGAATATCATTGGTTTCCTCATCTGCAACAATTTTAACAAATCCATCTGATTCTCCAAAAACTAGTGCCTTTCCAATAGCCCTGAAAGAGAACTTACCAACCTTCACCTTATGGCCTTTTTCTTTTGCCTGATCCTCTGTTATTCCTACACTTGATACCTCTGGATTACTATAAATACATCTAGAAACTAAATTATAATCAAATGGTGAAGGGTCTTTTCCAGCAATATGCTCGACAGCTACAATCCCCTCATGTGAAGCAACATGGGCCAACTGCAATCCACCTATGACATCACCAATCGCATATATATGTGATTCTTTTGTTTGGAAAAATTCATTTGTGGAAATAAAGCCTTGTTCCACTTGAATTTCTGTATTTTCAAGTCCAATTCCTTCTATATTTGCCTGGCGGCCAACAGAAACTAGGAGTTTTTCAGCTTTAAATTCTTTCACTCCACCTTTTACCTCTGCAGAAATGACAACCCCGTTATCCTTAACAAGCGTTTCAGGGAGAACCTTAGCACTTGTTACCAGTTTAATCCCTTTTTTCTTCATCAAGCGCTGCATTTCCTTTGAAATTTCCTTATCTTCTGTAGGAATAATGCGATCGGCATACTCTATAATCGTGACCTCCACTCCAAAATCAGATAGCATGGATGCCCATTCAATGCCAATTACACCGCCGCCAACAATAATAATTGAACTTGGAAGTGCTTCTAGCTGCAATGCTTCGTCAGAAGACATCACATAATCTCCTTCGATTTCAAGTCCCGGAAGCGTCCTTGGCCTTGAACCAGTAGCAACAATTACATTTTTAGGTATCAGCATTTCGTTTTCATCGCCATTGTTCATTTCAACCGAGATTGTTCCTGGCATTGGTGAAAAAATCGATGGGCCAAGAATCCGGCCAAGTCCTTCATACACATCAATCTTCCCTTGCTTCATTAAATGCTGGACACCTTTATGTAGTTGGTCGATAATTTTATTTTTTCTTTCTTGTACTTTACCAAAATCCAAAGATACTTCGCTAGTAATAACCCCAAAGTCGTCACTATGTTTCGCTGTAGCAAAAACCTCTGCACTTCTTAGAAGTGCCTTACTCGGGATGCAGCCTTTATGAAGACATGTGCCTCCTAGTTTTCCTTTTTCAACAATAGCAGTTTTTAAGCCAAGCTGTGAGGCGCGAATGGCAGCCACATAACCGCCTGTTCCACCCCCAAGAATGACCAAATCGTATTCTTGTGCCATTTATGTTACCTCCCCTATTTCCTCAAATTTTTGCAGGTGTAAAATTTCTTGGATACACTTTGACTTCTTCTTCACCACGCAAGACCCGAAGCGCTCCTTCAGCTAATGCTTGCAGTTCATTTTCACCCGGATGAACAATAACATCCGCAATCCAATTAATTCGATCGGTGATTGATTTTACAAAGCCTTTTCCATATGCAAGACCGCCTGTTAAGACAATAGCATCCACTTTTCCTGAAAGGACAGCACTTGCAGCCCCGATTTCCTTAGCAACCTGATATGCCATTGCCTCATAAACAAGCTGCGCTTCTTGATCTCCAGCTGCAATTCTCTGTTCCACTTTTACTGCATCATTTGTGCCTAGGTAGCCTACAAGCCCCCCTTGGCCAACTAGTCTTTTCATGATTTCTTCCCGATAATGTTCACCTGAAAAACAGAGTGCTACTAAATCACCTGCAGGAACAGTCCCAGCGCGCTCAGGGCTAAAAGGCCCGTCACCATGCAAACCATTGTTGACATCCACAACTTTACCTTTTTTATGAACACCTACTGTAATTCCACCACCCATATGGGTCATAATCAAATTTAATTCGTTGTATTTTTTACCCAATTCCTTTGCCACTCTTCTTGCGACAGCTTTTTGGTTTAACGCATGAAAGATACTCTTTCTTTCAATTAAGGAGAAACCCGAGATCCTTGCAATTGGGTCAAGTTCATCTACAACAACCGGATCGACAATAAAGGAAGGAATATTAAGGGCTGATGCAATTTCGTAGGCAATAATACCTCCGAGATTCGATGCATGCTGTCCGGAAAAACCAGAACGTAAATCCTTTAACATCAAATCATTAACTGCATATGTTCCTCCCTCAATTGGGCGCAGCAATCCACCGCGTCCACATACAGCCGATAATTTAGAAATATTAATTCCTTCATTATCCAGTGTTTCCAAAATGGTATTTTTTCTAAATTCATATTGATCAATTATATTTGCGAAGGTGTTTATTTTTTCAACATCATGGCGGATGGTTTTTTCAAAAATGGAAATTTCATTATCGAAGACTCCGATCTTGGTGGATGTCGAGCCTGGGTTGATGATGAGAATCCGATACTCTTTATCTGGCAACGTAGTGACCTCCATTTAACAAAAACATCTAATTTAAAGGCAAACGCGCTGAATCTCTATTCAGCGCTCTGCCATTCTTTTTTTAAAAATTTTGCTTATCTTGAAATTCTATGACTTAGAATGTGATGGCCATTTTGCAGGAATTGGCTTCTGGAATTGCGGATTCTTTCAATCCGTTCTTCGGCCATCCGGTCGGCGGCAACGTATGTTGGAATGCCATCACGTTTTGAAATTTCGATAACTTTTTCAATCGTTGCATATAGCTGTTCCACTTTTTTCATTGCCCGTTCTTGGTTGTAGCCATAAAGCTCATCAGCAACATTGATGACACCACCGGCATTAATAACGTAATCCGGAGCATACACAATACCCATTTCATGGATAATATCGCCGTGGCGGGTATCTTTTAATTGATTGTTAGCAGAACCTGCAATTACTTTTGCTTTTAATTGAGGAATTGTTTCATCATTTATTGTTGCTCCTAAAGCACATGGAGCGTAGATATCACATTCGACACCATAAATTTCATCTGGATCTACAGCACGCGCACCAAATGCTTCTACCGCACGATTAACAGCCTCTTTATTAATGTCCGTTACAATCAACTGTGCGCCTTCTTCATGTAAATATTGGCATAGAGTATAAGCTACATTTCCAACACCTTGAACTGCAACTATTTTTCCTTCAAGAGAATCAGATCCGAAGGCTTCTTTTGCCGCAGCTTTCATTCCACGGTAAACACCGAATGCTGTTACTGGGGAAGGATTACCTGATGATCCAAATGCCGGAGATATTCCCGTAACATAATCTGTTTCTTCGTGTATTAAATCCATATCAGCAACAGTTGTACCCACATCTTCTGCTGTAATGTATCTACCATTTAGCCCTTGGATGTAACGGCCAAATGCGCGAAACATCTCTTCATTTTTATCTTTGCGAGGGTCGCCAATGATAACTGTTTTACCACCGCCAAGATTTAAACCTGCTGCTGCATTTTTATATGTCATTCCTTTCGCAAGGCGAAGGGCATCTTCAATGGCTGCTTCTTCTGATGCATATGTCCACATACGCGTACCGCCTAATGCAGGACCGAGTGTTGTATCATGAATAGCGATAATCGCTTTTAATCCTGATTGCTTATCTTGACAGAAAACCACTTGTTCATAATCATATTTTTCTAAGTACTTGAAGATTTCCATGAATATTTCCTCCTCGAATGTTGAATATCTATTTTTTAATACAGCATAACGCTAACGCAAGAGAATAGAGCTTACTTTCAGCAGAATCAGCTCTAGATGTTAGCACAATTGGTGCTTTCGCTCCAGCAATCACGGCACCCACCTTTGCCTTGGCAAAATAAATTAATGATTTATATAATACATTTCCAACTTCAATGGTAGGTACCAATAAAATGTCAGCTTTCCCGGCAACTTCACTCGATATCCCTTTGTGTTCTGCTGCCAGTGCTGAAACGGCATTGTCCAGGCCGAGAGGGCCATCCACTATGCAGCCTGGTATTTGCCCTCGTTTATTCATCATTGTTAATGCAGCCGCATCCACAGTTGCCTGCATTGCAGGATTTACTACTTCAACAGCAGCGATAGACGCTACTTTCGGAGTATCGATTCCAACTGACTTGGCTAATGAAACAGTATTATTAATTATTTGTGCTTTTTGTTCTAAGTCAGGAGCAATATTCATAGCAGCGTCAGTTACAATGGTAAAATGATCGTAACCAGGAATTTCAAAAAAAGCAGCATGCGATAAAACATTTCCTGTTCTAAGTCCATATTCCTTATTCAGGACTGCTTTTAAAAGTATATTAGTTGGAATATTGCCTTTCATTAAAACATTTGCCTCTTTGTTAGAAACAGCCTTAACAGCTAATTCAGCGGCCGCGGCAATGGAACAGGCTTCAACAATTTTTATAGTATTACTGTTTATCGGTTCGTTCTTTTTCATTTCGATGAGAGAAATAATTTTTTCTTTATCACCGAACAGGATAAAATGAGCAAGATTTCTGTCTAATGCATCGAGCACAGCTTCTATGACTTCAGCATCTTCAGCTGCAGCCACTGCAACCGTATTTATGCCCTCCTGGGTTGCTTTGTCTATCAGTGAATCCAGCAACAAGTTGTCATCAACCCTTTCTCCTCTTACTACAACTCCGATATATTAATATGCAAGAACTGTGCCAAAATATTTTTATGAAAACGTTTTATTTCACTTGATTATATAATGAAAAAAATTTCATAGCATGAAATTTATTGCGTGCTATTCTTTTCAATATTGTATTTTTCGAGTTTGTAATACAAATTTCTCACTGACAAACCGAGTGTTTTAGCTGTTAAAGTTTTATTACCGTTTAAGCGTAAAAGTGTTTGCTTAATAATTTTTGCTTCGTATTCCTCCATCATTACTGATAATGATTGGTCTAATCCGAAGGAATCACTTGTATTTATTATGGAAGGCTCATTACCAATTTTTTTATTTTTAATCTCTGGTAAATGATGAACATCGATGAATGTCTCATAATAATTCATAAAAATAATTGCCCTGCCTAGAATATTTTCTAATTCTCGTACGTTTCCCGGCCAGTCATACCCAAATAATTGAAGTAATGCTGCTTGTGTAATCCCTTCAACATTCCGGCCATAATCTCGATTTATTTTTTGAATAAGCCTCTCACATAAAACAGGAATCTCTTCTTTTCGCTTTCTAAGCGGTGGAATTTGAATCGGCATGCGATTTAAACGATAATACAAGTCTTCCCTAAAGGAACCTTTGGCAATACCCTTTTCTAAATTAACATTAGTTGCTGCAATGACCCTGACATTAATTGTGACAGGCTTTGTCCCACCGACACGGATGATTTCATTTTCCTGCAGTACCCTTAGCAGCTTTGCCTGAGTATTCGCAGAAAGTTCACCGATTTCATCGAGAAAGATACTGCCATTATTCGCTTCTTCAAAAAGCCCCCGCTTGCCTCCACGGATTGCTCCGGAAAAGGCTCCTTCCTCATAACCAAATAATTCACTTTCTAATAACGTTTCTGAAATAGCAGCACAATTGACGCGAATAAACTTGTTGTATTTCCGATCACTTGCATTATGTATCGCATGGGCAAATAACTCTTTACCTGTTCCCGATTCTCCTCGGAGAAGGACGGTCGCAGGTGTTTTTGCTCCTAGCTTTGCCTGCTCAATTGCAAGCATCATTTCCTCAGATTGACCGATTATATCCTCAAAGGTGTATTTAGCCTCAAGAGTACGGATAATCTGCCTGGCTCGGTTTAATTCTCTGCTTAATGATTTCATTTCTGACATATCATGAATGACACCAACGCTGCCCTTTAATTTCCCTTTGACGATGATAGGAGCGACATTCACAATTACTTCCTTTTTATTTGGACCGACTCTCATCGGCACACCACGAACAGCTCTTCTTGTTTGCAGTACCTTCATATGCATACTTTCACCCTCAGAGATATCTGCTGTTGCATGCTGCCCTATTACTTGCTCTTGTGAAAGACCGGTAATACGGGTATATGCAGGATTAATAAGGATTCCCCGCCCATTCTCATCGACAACGGAAATCGCATCATCACTAGAATGGATGATCGCTTGCAGCATGGTTTGGATTTCCTTTAAATCGGTGATTTCTTCCGCTAGATTTACAACCTCTGTAATATCCTTAAAGACTGCGAAGGCTCCCATCAATGTTCCATTTTCTTCAATGATCGGAATCCGGGTTGTAATGATTTTTCGATCATTACTCAATACCATTTCTTGGTTTGCTTCTATTCTCCTTGTTTCAAGAATTATTGGAAGCCTGCTTGTTGGAATGACTTCTAAAACTGCTTTTCCAATTGCCTGTTCTTTATTTACCCCCATTATTTCTTCTGCTCGTTTGTTAAACAAAATCACCTTTCCATGATTATCAATCACCAACATTCCATCATTGGCGGCATTGAAAATCAGTTCCTGCTGATAAGATTCATATTTGTGCTTAGCAACGAGTTCTTCTTTTTCCTCCATTAGTTTTGAAACAAGGAAGGCAACACTACCTGGAATTAAAATCGTCTTCTTATTTTTAGCTTCCCGCAATTCTTGAAAAACAGTGTCATCCCCAGTTACTTCGATAATAATATCAATGTCTCCAGTAAGAAAGGGTCTCCAGCTTGTTCCTGTTTTAATTCCTTCTTTTTGAGCCAATAAAACACCTGGCGCATCCAGGTTCCGGTCAATGACTACATCGACTTTTAGAACTTCTGATTCTTTCAAAATTTTTAAGATTGCCGTTCCACCTTTTCCGGCACCAACAATCATAATGTTTTGCATCTTTTCTGCCCCTTTTTAAATCAAGAAATTATTTTCATCCCATCTTAGATAAAACATGCAATATTCTTCATAACTATTTTATAACTAAACACAAATCTTGACAATTTTCATCTATGTAATAATATTTTCATGAGATATAATTGAAATATACTGTTACATGAAAAATGATTTCGGAAGGATTTATTTATGATACGTATAATTGCCCTCATCATATTAGTGATTCCAGGTGTGTTAGCTGCTTTGGGAATAAAATTAATGCGCGATATGACTTTTGGTATTCTTCAAGCACCATTTCCAAATCTCTGGCTGCAATTCCTGGTCGGTTTATTCTTATTTATTGGCGGTCTTGGATTTGTAGCAGGATTTATTTTTCGCAGGGACAGAAAACGAAATAAAGTTCAAGAAAGGTTTAAAAAGTAAAGAAAACTCGCCTAATGGCGAGCCCTTAGGGCGAAGGCAGAGGCGTAGTTGAACTTATGCCTGAAAGGAAAGTTTACTTTCCTTTCGGAGAAAAAAGAGGCCGTTATGGTCTCTTTTCATATTGTTTTCTTATTCGAAGTGCCTTAACTGGATCGTCGGTTATAATTGCGGTGCAATTAATATTAAAGAACCGGTGCATATCGAAGTCTTTATTGACAGTATAGGGACGAACAGCAATCCCATTTTCCATCGTATTGATGAAGATGTTATCTGACATTGCCGAATGCTTTGGATGAATTCCTTTCGCTCTTATTGACTGCGCATAAATCCATGGCATATATATTCCTTCAATAAAAAGTGGAGCCGTCTCAATTTCCGGTGCAATCCTATAGCAATGGACGATACTATAGTGATTAAAAGAGGAAATAATAATTCTGTCCATTAGACCATATTTGCGAACAAGCTGGAGGACCTTTTCTTCCATGCCTTCATAAGGGATCAGGCCATTTTTTAGTTCAATATTACAAATCAGCTTATTAGTTTCCATCCATTCAAGAACTTCAGTTAAAGATGGAATCAATTCTTTTTTAACACCCTTTTTATTAGCATTTAGTTTTCTAATTTCCTTATATAAAAAATCTTTGACAAATCCGTTCCCGCTTGTAGTTCGATCCACTTTTTCATCATGGATTACAACGATTTCACCATCTTTTGTCAATTGGACGTCGAGTTCTAATCCATCTGCACCTGCCTTTTCAGCTTCTATAAAAGCTCCCATAGTATTTTCAGCAAAAGAAGCCGAGTAACCCCGATGTGCAAAAATTTGTGTCATCTTTTCACTTCCCAACTTTAAATATGGAGGAATAACAAATGAAACCTTTACAATTATCACCCGAAACAGCTCTAAAGCTATCTCAGAAACTAAATGTACCGATAGAACAGCTTATGCATATGCCACAACATATTGTCATTCAAAAACTAATGGAATTGGAGAAGGAAAACGAAAATTGATTCCTATCTTTTATAAGGTATATAAAGAAAAAGCCTTCATTCATTGAAATGAAGGCTTTCATATGTTTACTGTTCATTTCAAGAGGCCTTATGTTCAAGGCGTAATTTATCTGCAACCATCGCGATAAATTCGGAATTTGTTGGCTTTGCTTTCGACATACTAACGGTATAACCAAAAAGGCTGGAAATAGAATCGATATTTCCGCGACTCCATGCCACTTCGATGGCATGACGAATGGCCCGTTCTACACGGCTTGCTGTCGTATTAAATTTTTTGGCAATATCCGGATACAATACTTTTGTGATTGAACCTAAAAGCTCGATATCGTTATAAACCATAGAAATGGCTTCACGTAAATATAAATAGCCTTTAATATGCGCCGGAACTCCAATTTCATGAATAATGCTTGTAATACTTGCATCTAAATTTTTCGGTTTTTGTTCTGATTGAGACCTGTAACTTGTTGTAGGAGCCTTTCGAGAAAATGTATTAGTATTTCCGCTAACTTGTCTTATGTGGCTGCCAAGATTCTCCATATCAAATGGTTTTAGGATAAAATAAGAAGCGCCAAGTTCAACAGCTTTTTTTGTTACATCTTCTTGGCCAAAAGCTGTTAGCATAATGACATTTGGAAGTGCACCTTTTTTTATCTCGCGCAAGCGCTCAAGCACGGCCAAACCGTCAAGATGAGGCATGATAATATCTAATACAAGTACATCAGGGTCAGTTGTTGCTAACATATCTAAGCATTCCTGACCATTATGAGCAATTCCTACAACTTCCATATCATCCTGGGACGAAATATAGTCCTCTAATAATCCAACTAGCTCCCTATTATCATCCACCACACAAACCCTTATCTTCTTCAATTCCAGTTCCTCCTCATTCAGATCAGATCTCTATTTTCATTTTACGCTCTAATCATTTGTCATCTCTTAATTCTATTCTAAATAAGAAATTCGACAATGCAACAAAAATTCCTCTCATTTTTTTAATATTTCTTAAAATAGTGATAAAATCTTATCTTTTCTTTGTTTTCCTTCTCTTTTCGACTAAATTCGCACTATCTCCAATATAAAACTGAATTTTGTCGAATAATCTTTAGGAAAAAAAGAAGCAAAATAGGGGAAATATACCTATTTTGCTTAAAAGGGTTGCTGGGTCAGCCCCATCGGCTAGTGTCTTCGCTAAAAGGGTCCTACCGCTTATCAATTTTAACTAGCTTTATTTTTTGGTGTTTCGTATATATTAATTCCAGCTTCATTTAGCATCCACTCGATATGCACCCCATATCCTGAGGTAGGATCATTGACAAAAACATGTGTAACGGCTCCAATCAGCTTTCCATCTTGAATGATCGGACTTCCGCTCATGCCTTGAACAATTCCACCTGTCTTTTCGAGGAGCTTAGGATCAGTTACTTTTATAACCATGCCCTTTGTAGCTGGAAACTTTTGCGGAATTGTGCTAACAATTTCGATACTAAATTCTTCAACTTGGTCATTATTCACCACTGTTAAAATTTTCGCTGGTCCTTCTTTTACTTGATGGGATAAAGCTATTGGCAGTGCTTTATCCAGGACGCCATTTTTTAACTCTTTATTTAATTCACCAAAAATACCAAACGGACTATTTTTTTGAATATTACCAACAACTTCACGATCTGTAGAAAAACGGGCAAGCTTTTCACCAGGATCTCCATTACTTCCCTTTTCAATGGATGTTACCGTAGAACGGACTATTTGGCCATCTTCAACCACAATTGGCTGTTTTGTATCCATGTCTGAAATTACATGTCCAAGGGCACCATACTTTTTAGATTGAGGATGGACAAAGGTCATTGTCCCAATTCCAGCAGCTGAATCTCTGATATATAAACCAAGCTTATAGGTGTTTTCCCCTTTATCTTTTAATGGAGTAAGTTTAGTGGTAAATTTGCCACTTTCTCGACTTATTACCATATCGAGGGCTTTTCCATCTTGTCCTGCTGTTTGCACAAAAGGTGCAACATCAGTCATTTTTTCAATTTTATTTCCATTAATTTCTGTAATAATATCCCCTATTTTTATTCCTGCAAGTTCACCGGGAGACTTTTTCCCATTTACGGTGTTTATTAAATGGTGGCCAACAACCAATACGCCTACAGTATTTAATTTAACACCGATTGATTGACCGCCAGGTATAACTCTAAAATCTTTTAAGACATGTACATCGACCTTTTTAATAGGGATACCTGCATATTCTAAAAGCATTTCATTTTTGCCTTTTTCAGTTGCTATCACTGATACCGAATGTTTATCCTGATCAAGTGTGATATTCGATTTATGAGAATTGAATTTTAGATCGGCTGATACCGGGGCAGCCTTTTGGAATGTGTAATCCTGTCCTTCAAATATTGTAATGTTCTTTGGTATTGCTAGGTATTGCTGTAAAGGCTGAAAAAAAATAAGGCTAATTAATGAAACAAGGAGAATTCCACCAATAATCTTTCTAATTATTTCTAACTTCAAACTTTTCACTCTCCTCGCTTCTTTTCACTACATTTAAATGGCTACATCTATAATTTTGCCTCCTTGACAATCATTTATAACTGGTATAAGCATAAAAAAGCTACCCATATTGGATAGCTTTTCAAATTTTCCCGCTTTAACGGGCAGTAAGACCGCTACTTAATGACTTTCAAGGCACTAAAAAAGAAATATTGGAGGTCACTACCCGTAAAGCCCGATTGGTGGTATACAGTGAAACTTGCTGCTAAGGTCTTTAGCGGCTTAGTTAAACCAATTTCTGGTTCGTACTGTCTCTTTATCAAAGCGTAAGCCTTGATTTTAGAGACAGTAGAACGAGAACTAACAATCAGTAGGATAAAACAAGCACTGATTGAAGTTTCACCTTATTTTATTTTCTCCTGCTAAATATAGTAATTCCTCTGCATGTTTTTTCGTTAAATCAGTGATTTCAGCACCAGAAATCATCCGGCCAATTTCTTTAATTTTTTCTTCAACACCTAAAGGAGTGACAGATGTTTTCGTTCTTCCACCTTTAATAATCTTGGCAATAAATAAATGTGTATCAGCCATAGCTGCCACTTGTGGTAAATGGGATATACACAAAACCTGTGAACCTGAAGCAACTTTATAGATTTTTTCTGCAATAGATTGGGCAACCCTCCCACTAACACCAGTATCCACTTCATCGAAAATAATGGAAGTAACTCCTTGATGCTTGGAAAAAATACTCTTTAGGGCAAGCATGATTCGTGATAATTCTCCTCCTGATGCAACCTTTGATAATGGCTTTAATGGTTCTCCTGGATTCGTTGAAATATAAAACTCGACATGGTCGACTCCATTTTTTGAAAAATGCTGAAGATCAGATTCAAAACGAATTTCAAAAACCGTTTTCGCCATATATAATTCTTTTAGTTCTTTATGGATTAATTTTGTTAACTTTTCAGCCCATTTATGACGGAGTTCGGTTAATTGCTTGGCTTCAAGAACTAAGTCTTTTCGAATGGAAGTTAGTTCTTTTTCCAATTCTCCAATATGTGTTTCTTTATTTTGAAGTGTTTCAATTTCTTCTTCAATTTTTACCGCATACTCAACTATTTCATCGATTGTTTTGCCATATTTACGTTTTAGTTGGTTAATTTCATTTAATCGGTCTTCAATTTCATTTAACCGCCCAGGATCATACTCTAAAACATCTAATTTACTTCTTAAAGAGCGAGCTGCATCCTCTAATTGATAAAAGCTGTTTGATACGGATTCAAATATTTCTTTATAGGTCGAATCCAGTGTGGCAGCATCTTCGAGGTAACCCATGACCATCCCAATCCAATCAAGCCCCTTTTGTTCACCATGTAAGGCTGTATATCCTGATTGGATCGCTTCAAATACCCGTTCGAAATTACCCAGTTTTCTTTTTTCCTCGGAAAGCTCTTCATCTTCACGGGGTTTTAAATTGGCCTCTTGAATTTCAGCTAATTGAAATTGAATTAAATCCAGACGATGGGCTGTCTGCTGATCATTTTCACTCAAATGCTTAAGCTTATGTAATGTATGCTCGTATCGTCGAAATACCTGCAAGTATTCGCCCAGTGAAGCTTGTATTTCTTCAGATCCAAATTGATCAAGCAATGATAAATGCCTTGTCTCATCCATCAATTCCTGATGCTCATGCTGGCCATGAATATCAACAAGGGTGCCGCCAATTTCCCTAAGAGTTGAAATTGTAACCAATTTTCCGTTTATACGACAAACACTTTTTCCTGTTCGGGAAATATCTCGACGTAAAACCACCATTCCTTCTTCAATGTCTATCCCAAATTCAAGTGCTTTAATGATAACTGGATGGTTTGGGTCATCTAGTTGGAATAAACCTTCTATTTCAGCCTTCTCTTCTCCGTGACGGACGAATTCTGCTGATCCCCTTCCGCCTACTAGTAAATGAATCGCATCAATTATAATGGACTTCCCGGCACCTGTTTCACCGGTTAAAACAGTTAATCCTTTTTCAAAAGAGATGGATAGGGCTTCGATAATAGCGAAATTTTTTATTGATAATTCTGCTAACAAGAAAATCTCCCCCAAATTAAAGCATATCAAGGAATCGATTTGTGATGACTTCTGTATCTTCCGGTGTCCGGCAAATAATTAACATCGTATCATCACCACAAATCGTTCCTAATATTTCTTCCCAATCAAGGTTATCGATTAATGCACCAATTGCCATTGCATTCCCTGGAAGGCATTTCATAACAAGCAAATGACCAGCTGAATCAATTCTAACAAAGGCATCGATTAATGATCTTTTTAATTTTTGTAATGGATTAAATCTTTGGTCTGCTGGCAAGCTGTACTTATAACGGCCATCGATTAATGGGACTTTAACAAGATGCAGTTCTTTAATATCTCGTGACACTGTGGCCTGCGTTATATTATAGCCTGCATTTTTTAGCTCATCTACTAACTCGTCCTGTGTTTCAATATCATTGCTGGCAATAATTTCTCTAATTTTTATATGGCGTTGACCTTTATTCATTTTTTCACCTCATAGTCATAGGAACATCAGAGTATTTTGTACTATAATGTTGTATCTACCCATATGTTAGCCGATATTTCCAAACTTGTACATTTATTCTTAATAAAAATACATGAACATGCAATAAAAGGATAGGCATTGCCCATCCTTTTTAGTTTTGTTTCGTATGAAATTCTTTATGTGATTCATTTACAACATCAGATGGACTTACTGGTAATTGAAAAACCCCTGCTTCCCGTTCACTTTCCCATTTAAGGTGAAGTAAAAACTCAATATTTCCATCACCACCGGTAATAGGTGAATAAGACAAGTTTGTTACTGTGAATCCTTGCTCAATAGCAAAATGAATTATTTTTTCTATTACCTGTAAATGAACCTTTTCATCCCGAACGATCCCCTTTTTACCCACCTGTTCACGTCCAGCTTCAAATTGCGGCTTTACAAGGGCAATAATATCACTTCCAGGTATAAGAAGTGTTTTTAACACAGGCAATATTAAGGTTAAAGAGATAAATGAAACATCAATCGTCGCAAAGTTCGGCATTTCCCCATCTAAGTCGGCCGGTGTTACGTAGCGGAAATTTGTTCTTTCCATCACCACGACGCGTTCATCCTGCCTTAGCTTCCAAGCAAGCTGATTGTAGCCTACATCTAGGGCATATGACATTTTCGCCCCATTTTGCAGTGCACAATCGGTAAACCCTCCAGTTGAAGCACCAATGTCTAATAGCACCTTTCCTAAGACATTTACTTCAAAAACCTTTAGTGCCTTTTCAAGCTTTAATCCTCCACGGCTGACATACGGGAGCATATTCCCCTTTATATTTAGCGGAATATCAACCTTTACCTTTTCACCCGGTTTATCTAACCGCTCTTCATTTGAATATACTTGCCCTGCCATGATGGTTCTTTTTGCCTTTTCCCTCGTCTCTATTAAACCTCTTTCCACGAGTAACACGTCTAATCTTTCTTTATTTTTCATTTTTTAAGCCCTTTGCTGTTTTTTCCTTGCCAGAATGGAAATCCTTTTGATTACTTCTTCCGTCGTTAAGCCAATCTCTGCAAGCAGGGAGCCTACATCCCCATGTTCAATAAATTGGTCTGGGATCCCGATTCGGTCTATTTGTGTGTGATAAAATCCTTGGGTCTGGGCGTATTCAAGGACGGCACTTCCAAAACCTCCTTGTAAAACGGCCTCCTCAATAGTGAGAAGCGGGATATTTTTTTCTAATAGGCTGGTCAACATTTTTTCATCTAGCGGCTTTATAAACCGGGCATTTATAACCCTTACAGAAATCCCTTGCTTTTCAAGAGCCAAGGCTGCTTCCAAGGCCATTGGAATGGTGGTACCAAAGGTTAAAATAGCCGCATCGTCGCCGTCTTTTAAAACCTCCCATGTACCAATAGGAATGTTTCGGAATTCCTCGTCCATTGGGACACCTACTCCATTGCCACGCGGGAATCTCATCGCGATTGGGCCATCATTATATTTCATGGCAGTATATACCATATGCTGTCCTTCATTTTCGTCTTTTGGCATCATGAGAACGATATTAGGTACATGCCTTAAAAAGGCAATATCGAATACACCTTGGTGTGTTTCACCATCAGCACCAACTAATCCCGCACGGTCAATTCCAATAAAAACATTTAAATTTTGGCGGCAAATATCATGGACAACCTGGTCATAGGCTCGTTGTAAAAACGTAGAGTAAATTGCTAAAAATGGTTTCATATTTTGCGTCGCTAATCCTGCAGCGACTGTCGCAGCATGCTGTTCAGCGATCCCAACATCATACATTCGGTCAGGGAACTCGCTGGCAAACCCTTCTAGCTTCGAACCCACTGGCATCGCTGGAGTAATCGCCACAATTCTTTCATCGCTGCGCGCGAGCTTTCGGACTGTTTCACTTACTAAACTGCTCCATGCAGGCGGCTGCTTTTTAGCTGGTTTAACAAAATCACCAGTATCCATCTTATATGGACCTGTTCCGTGCCACGTACCTATTTTATCGCTTTCAGCGGGTTGATACCCTTTTCCCTTCTTTGTGATTACATGAAGGAGAACGGGTCCTTGCGTCTTTTTAGCGAAGCTTAAGTTCTCAAATAAATTATCAAAGCTATGACCATCAATCGGGCCTAAGTAGGTAAACCCCAACTCTTCAAAAAACATGCCCGAAACAACTAAATACTTAAGGCTATCCTTAATCCGTTCTGCAGTTGCTGCCAGTTTACCTCCGACAGCAGGTACTTTTTTCAATAATATTTCTAGTTCATCTTTAACCCATTGATATTTTCCTGCAGTGCGCAATTGGCCTAGGACATTATGAAGGGCACCCACATTAGGAGCAATTGACATTTCATTATCGTTTAATATAACGATCATATCTTTTTTCTCATGACCAATATGATTTAAGGCTTCTAATGCCATTCCTCCTGTTAAAGCACCATCACCAATCACCGGTACGACAAAGGATTTTTCTTTTTTTAAATCCCTGGCAATTGCCATCCCCATTGCCGCTGAAAGTGACGTAGAACTGTGGCCTGTTTCCCAAACATCATGCTCGCTTTCATTCCGTTTTGGGAAACCACACAGTCCTTTAAACTGTCTCAAGGTATCAAATTCACATGCCCTGCCAGTTAAAATTTTGTGAACATAGGATTGATGGCCAACATCCCAAATAATTTTATCCTTTGGGCTGTCAAAACATTTATGTAAAGCAATGGTTAATTCTACTACACCGAGATTCGGTCCAATATGGCCTCCTGTTACAGATAGCTTTTCCACTAAGAATTGGCGAATATCCTGACTTAAAGCCTCCAACTCTTTATTCGACATCCTTTTTAAAAAGGATGGGTCCTTTATTGATAATAAATCCATTTTGGGACCACTCACTTTCATACATTTTCTTTCTGAAACTTTCTTTAAATATATTCTAACTATTGTTAGGATTTCACTATTTCTGAAAAAATAGCCGCTAACACAAAATGTGATAACGGCATTAACAACGTTTTCTACATTGAAAACGATTATAACACACTAAATTGATTGCCTCAAACACCCATTATTAGTGATCTCTTGTAGCAATTAAATCCGTTATTTCTTTTAACAAATTTGTATTTAAGCCTGTCTTTTTCAGATATTCCTTTGACAGGTTTATTTGATTACGTAAAGCATCTCTTGCACCTTCCAAAGATAATAATTGGGGATATGTACTCTTATGGTTCGCGGTATCGCTTCCAACAGGCTTCCCAATTATTTGCTGATTGCCGACCAAATCCAAAATATCATCCTGTATTTGAAATGCAAGACCAAGGTGATGGGAAAAAGCAGAGAGATGATCTAATTGGCTTTGACTAGAATTCGCAATAATAGCCCCTGCTACCACACTAAACCTGAGCAGCTTACCCGTTTTATGAATATGTATATACTCAAGTTCCTCCAGAGAGAGTTTCTTTCCTTCTCCTTCCATATCAGCAACTTGACCGCCAACCATTCCTTCTGTCCCCGCCGCTTTTGCCATTTCAATCATTAGCTTTAGCTTTGTTTCGGCCGAAGCAAATTCATTTGCAAGCTTACTAATTACTTCAAAACTATAGGTTAATAAGGCATCACCAGCTAAGATAGCAATCGCATCACCAAATACCTTATGATTGGTCGGTTTTCCTCTCCTTAAATCATCATTGTCCATACTTGGCAGGTCATCATGGATTAAGGAGTAGGTATGGATCATTTCAATCGCAACCGCAACTGGCAGTCCTTTTTTTGGGTCTATTCCAAACGCGTCCAATGTGGAAAAAAGCAATAGGGGGCGGATTCTTTTGCCGCCTGCTTCAAGGGAATAAATCATGGATTCCTTGATAACAGAAGGAGCATCAAGCTTTTCAACCAGTGCACGAAGCTCCCAATCAAGCAGCTGTTTATATTCTTGTGCAAATGCGTCTAGTAACCCGGTTTCCAAGTCTTATACCTCCTCGTCAATAAAAAAACTTTCCGTACGTCCATCCTCCGTAATGATTTGCGTAAGTTGTTCTTCCACACTTTTCAATTTATCATGACATAGTTTTGAAAGTTCCATACCATCTTTATAGAAAAGAATCGCCTCTTCTAATGGAACGTCGCCTTCTTCAAGCTTATCCACAATTTGTTCTAGTTTCGTCATTGCTTCTTCAAAGCTTAATGTTTTTTCATTGGTCACTATTTTCTCTCTCCTTTATATTCTCCACATTACAGAAAAGACTCCCATCCGTTAATTGTATCTGAACATGCTCGTTTACTTTTACTTGTTTTACACTCTTCACAAGAATGTTTTCTTCTGTATAAGCCAAACTATAACCGCGCTCCATTATTTTCAATGGACTCAATGCTTGTAAAGTTGAAAGAATTCGGTCAAAATCGGTTTGTTTTTTTGAGAGTATTTGAAGCATAGAGCGGTTCATGGCTTTTTGTATACGATCAAAACTTGTTTTTGCTTCTCGCAGTGCTTCGTTAGGATGGTTCCGTTTCAACCGTTTATGGAGAATCTCATACTGACCTTTTTTTAATATAGATAATCTGGAAGTCCCGCGAACAAGCATTTCTGTTAATTTGTCAAGCTGTTCAAGTTTTTGTTCATAAAGGCGGTGTGGATAGCGAAAGGCATAGGATTTTTGAACACGGTTTAACCGTTCTTTTTCAAACTTGAATTTTCCATTCATCGCACGGAGCAAGCGTGTTTGCCGCTGCAAAATCCTGTCCATTAACTCTTCCAAATGTGGAACAGCTAATTCTGCAGCACCAGTTGGCGTAGGAGCACGCAAATCCGCAACAAAATCGGCAATCGTAAAATCGGTTTCATGACCAACGGCTGAAATAATCGGGATCTTGGATGCAAAAATAGCGCGAGCGGTTAGTTCTTCATTAAAGGCCCACAGTTCCTCAATCGAGCCGCCCCCACGACCCACAATCAAAACATCAATTTCCCTCATGTTATTTGCTTGTTCAATTGCCTTCACAATGGAGGGGGCTGCCTGATCACCTTGAACAAGTGCAGGGAATACAAGAATATTAGCTATTGGATAACGTCTTTTAATTGTTGTTATGACATCCCTTATTGCAGCGCCTGTTGGAGAAGTAATGACGCCAACGGATCTTGGATACAAAGGAATTGCCTTTTTCGTTTCAGATGCGAATAATCCTTCTGCCTCAAGCCTTCGTTTTAATTGCTCATAGGCTAAAAACAATTCACCAATGCCATCTGGCTGCATTTCTTTTATATAAATTTGGTATTGGCCGCTAGGTTCGTATACAGTGATATCACCTTTTACAATCACTTTCATCCCGTTTTCAGGTGAAAACTTCATAAAGCGGGACTGACTGGCAAACATTACAGCAAGAATTCGGGCTTTTTCATCCTTTAATGTAAAATACATATGTCCGCTCGAATGCTGTTTAAAATTTGAAATTTCCCCTCTTACATGAACATCGTGTAAATGCGGGTCAGCATCAAATTTCCTTTTTATGTATTTGGTTAAAGCATTTACAGATAGATATCTTTGCTCCTGCATAACAAGTTCCTCTTTTCACCAATTAGCAAAACTGTCCTTACCTATTATAGAGTGAAACTTTAACCATAAAAGATAAGGACAAGAATCTGCTTA
>Ga0213821_1000488_pt1 | contig 24105 bp, 25 predicted proteins | sample MC6MC0909MG_FD_179894 | JGI IMG/M metagenome (GOLD analysis project Ga0213821, IMG submission 179894) | Enriched soil aggregate microbial communities from Iowa State University, Ames, United States - MC6-MC0909-MG | ecosystem: Environmental > Terrestrial > Soil > Unclassified | place: USA: Iowa...
TCTTTACATATTATGTCTATATTAAAGAGTGAATTTGAAAATCAAGATCATTAAATCAATCAAACTTTTTTATAGATATATTCAATGTAGTTACAAGGTTCGAAAATGGATGTATAGCAATAGCGCCCCCTAAAACATGGGTAGGCGCTTTTAACTTTTTAAATTACATTTTAGGAAATGAAAAATCTCCTTTCTGTTCTTTTGAAATTTGGATATGATAAGAAATTAAAACATATACTCCTTTCATCTTTTTAGCATTTACTGATAGTTACATCTCAATTGATTGATCTACTTTATAAAGCAAGCAAATAGCATATTGACTAATTTGCATTTCATCCTTTTCAATTGCATAATAGCTTAGAGGTGTTAGAAGTGAAATTTATCGAACAAATAGTAAAGGCTTGCTTAATTATTGGTTTAGTTTTAATGGGAGGACGTATTCTTACGGTAATACTCCATTACTTTCAAATAGCGTTTACTTCTTTTTTTGTTGATTATCATGTTGCATCCATCGTTATACTGTTGATAGGCATTATAGGTACAGAGATATTTAACAGTCGAAAAAGGAAGGGGCGAGCATAAATGACAGAATGGCCTAAGGGTGTAGCCAAGCCTGCTATACGAGCATTAAATGCAGCAGGATATACTCAATTAGAGCAATTGCAAAAGGTGGATTTATCAACGTTAAAGCATTTACATGGTATGGGTCCGAAAGCACTTGCGGCAATTGAAGCGGCATTGCAAGAGAGTAGGATGCAAAATGAATAAGTTGACTTTATTTTTGCTGGCGATGGTCGTTTATTATATTTTGGTGGTTTTCATCATTAGCAAATTATTTATCATTCCAATCATGAAGTTTATGGCACTTGTATTCTTCATTGGAGCGGGCTATATCTTTTCTCGAAAAATGCGAAGGAAACTACAGTAGGAGGATTATATGAGGCTTGTAAAACTTACCCTTTTTTATTTGGTTATTATTATACTAGCAATGATGCTATCACTAGCAGGCGTTCGTCTATCAATCTCACTTGCTATATTTGCGCTTATTGTACTAGCAATAATATATAGACATATACATATTTTATTTCGAACAAATAATATGCAATCGGTAGATAAGCTTGTGAAAGATCGCAAAAAAGAGCCATTTTTTGCTTATCTTTATGCAATAGCTTATGAAACAAAGGAAGATCAGTTACAGTCATTAGATGTGGTTATTAAGAAGTATAAGCAGCCAGCAGTGAAGTACAATTATATATTTATAAAAGCTATCATGGAAGAGAATTTAGAGGAAGCAAAGGATGCAGCAGATAAAATAAATAAAGAGCCATTAGCAAGCTATGCAAAATGTTATATCGCTGCTCTTGAAGGACGAACAGCAGATATGCGGAGTGCTAAGCTTACACAGCCATGGATGCAGCCAGCGATTGAAGCGATTTATGCTTATACCATAAAAAATGAAGACGCATTTCAGCAGTATCAGAAAGAAAGCATTAATCTGGCACGCGGTGTACAAAAATATGCATTAACCCATTCATTTAAAGAAATGCGAAAGAAAATGTAAAAAAGAATCTAAGCTACTTGACGCTAATTGGCATCAGGTAGCTTATTTTTCTTGCAATAAAAAAATTTATACAAATTATGCTGTCTGCTTCGTCTATTATAGTGAAGCTTAAAAAATGTAGTAGAAATCGCCAGTTGAACGATGTAAGAGAGGTGAAAAGATGGAATTTGATGAATTATATGAACAATATTTTCAACGTATTTATCAATTTATTTATTATATGGTTTCAGATCCTAGTTTAGCGGAGGATTTAACACAGGAAACATTTCTGCGGGTTTATAAAGGACAATTTCGAAATGAGGCAGCTTTAGGTACTTATATCAGAAAAATCGCACGAAATATTGTCTATGATTCGTATAGAAAAAAAGCGTTAATTAAATGGCTGCCATTTCAAAGAAGTCATGAGGAACGAGAGACACATTATGTGCCACATGAATGGATTATCCAGTCTGAGGATCGTCGACTGCTCTATGAAGCCATCCAATTATTAAAGCCAGCGTATCGTGAAGTAGTGATATACAGAAAAATTGAAGAACTGACATTGGCTGAAACCTGTGAAATTTTAGGGTGGTCTACAGTAAAAGTAGCAAATACACAGCGAAATGCACTAAAAGCATTAGAGAAAATATTGGGAGGTGACGAATTTGGATTTGCACAATCGACTAAAGAAACTCAATAATTTACCAGAGGATCAGGCTGTAAAGTCGCGTATTTATGAGCGTATTCAGCACAAGAAGAAAAAGGGGTTAACGATCTGGAAGGAAGGTGTTTTACTATTAACAATGGCTGTGATTGCTCTATTTTTAATCCTATTACCACAAAATTCTTCATTACCACAGAGCGCCAATCAATCTATTCAAACGATTTATAAATATTTTGGAGGAAAAGAAGGGAAATTCTTTGCACGAGGTTCTGATTTGTATACATCTGTGGAAAAGGTTAACGATAGAAAAATTTATAACTTTTTTCAAGACCTTACACATTATGTTGAAGAGGGAGATGGTAGGCTAGGTGATTATGTTACAGATGTAGTCGTTGTAAGGGATCATCGGGAGGAGCACTACCAGATTTCTGATACAGGTATGCTAAATATTGATAGTGGGCAGTTTTTTGTGGGAACATCAGATATGTATGACGAAGTATTTCAAATATTATATAGTGTAAATACAAAACCCTGGTTTTTAATCCTGCCTCTTGTCGTCATCATAGTCAATTTATTCTCAGCCTCCTACTATAAACGGCGTAAATTAGATAATTATAAACCACCTAAACCAAAATGGTGGCTGCTACTATTATTCCTCTCAGTAACTTTCGGTATTTTTGCTTGGGCAACTTGGGTGGGGCCTTTATACAAGCCGTTGATGCTTATGCTCGCCGTTTTCTATGGTGTCATCATTTGGTATAATCTCAAACGAGACATCCAGCATTATGCTATCTATAAAGTAGAAACCATAAAAATCAGTATTGTTACTGTTGCACTTGTTTTTGTGATTATGACCTATTAATCCTTGTAATATCAAAAACACCTTTTGTTGAAGTACATCAACAATGAAGGTGTTTTTTCAATGGTGAACTGTTAAATTTTTTTCCCTAGTAAAACACCACGTATGATGCCTACGATAAATATCAGGCTTAATAAAACTAGAAAAAGGTAGGCATGCCATTGCTGTAAAATACGATTATGGCCTAATGCAACCGTTAAGTCGTTGAAAAGTGAGTACGTAAAGTATAGTAAGATACTATTTTTAATGAGACAAAACGTTAAAATTCCATTTTGTCTCTGACCATGGGAAAGAGTCGGTTTATTTTTACGTAAAATGGGGTAGGCAGCCCTGACCTCTAAGTAATGTAGTAGCAAAAATAGCATAAGTGCAACAAAAGGTAAATAAAAAATAGCGATTTTTGGACCAAACTGTGCATGTTCACTTGTAAAGCTTTGTAAAACGGGTATTGAACCTGGCAGCTTATGATATTGAATAAGCGTTGCAGTAACACCCGCAAGAAAAATAGTGCCGACAATCCATGTTAGTTGCATACAAAAACGTGGCGTAGGTGTTTTTTGTTGCTCGTGCATTGATTCACCTCGCTTTTCGTCATTCAAAATAGCATTCTGTTATACTGTATCATAGAATGACAACCTGTGTGGTACAGAAAGAAGGATTACATGGAATACTTATTATTTTTAAGCATTGGAATTGCTGGTAATGTTATTGGTACATTGGTCGGAGGTGGAGGATTGATAACCCTACCGACCATGATGCTAATGGGAGTGCCCGTCCATTCAGCGATTGGCGCTAATAAGGTGTCTAATATGGTAAGTGCTTTTTCCAGCTTTTATACAATTTATAGAAGAAAAGAATTGGCGTGGTCAGAAATGCGCTCCGTTTTACTGGTATCGCTGATTGGAGGGACACTTGGTGGCTTATTTGCATCATTAATGGACAGTCAGGCATTGACGCTTATCGCCATTATTTTATTAGGGTTTGCCTTGATTATGTCATTTATCGGCGGGGCTGACTTTGGCGATAGGGAGCACTTTATTATGAATCGTAAAAATGGTCCGATTCTACTGGGTGTTGGTTTTTATGATGGAATGTTTGGTCCAGGGAGTAGTACGCTGGCACTTTATACATATGCCCATGAGAAATTATCTTATATAAAAGCGGTAGGGCTATCACGTGTTGGTGTTTTTGCCATGTGCTCTGGTGCAGCGATAACGTATATTGCCACAGGAAAAATCGAATGGCCACTAACACTTATTTTAATGATCGGTTCAACGATTGGCGCCCAGATTGGTATTGTCCTTGCTCGGAAGGTCAATGCCAAACAAGTAAAGCTGTTGCTGCGTATTGTAACCATTGTATTAATATTACAGCTTGTCTATGATTTTATGAAACAGCTCTAAGGAGGCGATTCATATGTTTGACATTACACCATACCCAACCTTTTCGTGGTCACTTTCTCGTCATAAAACCTTAACCAGCTGTGCACGAAAATATGGCTATGAATATTACTTTTCACATAATGGCTGGCTAAGCTACAATGTAGAGCCTTTTCATCAACATGTCTATCGCCTAAAAAAGCTACAATCCATGCCGATTTTATTTGGGCAAATTGTCCACCGGTATATCGAGCAGGCAATTAATGATTATTTACAAACAGGAAAGGCGCCAACTGTAGAGGAGCTGATACATTGGGCACGGGGCCAGCTTAATGCAGCTTTTATTGACTCTACACGCCATTCTGAATTATGGAGACAAAAGCCCACAAAGTATTATATGATGCAGGAAATCTACTATAATGGGAAGCTTAATCCTGAACTTGTTCAGGACTATAAAGAACGTTTACGGCTTGTCTTTAACCATTTTCTGATGAGTGAAACATTCCGGCAAATTACAGCACAAAAAGGCTCTCTACGTATTGGTGAGCCTGAACAATTTCGCTCCATGAAAATAGACGATATCCAAGTATTTGTCGTAATGGATTTCCATTACTATGATGAGCTTACGGATAAGTGGGTGATTGTCGATTGGAAGACGGGGAGTGAGTCTGACGATGACCGTCAGCAATTAGCGCTCTATGCCTATTATGTACAGCAAAAATACCGTGTATCACTTGAGCAAATCGAGGTATATAACGAATACTTATTAACAGGAAAACGCAAGAAATATGTATTTACTAACATCGATATGGATAATATTTTGTATATTTTTCAGCGTAGTGTCTTGGAAATGAAAAAGTACCAAGCTGATATTTTTTCAAATGAGCCTCTAGACATCGAGGATTTTGATCAAACACTTGAAAAATGGCATTGTCGTGGATGTAATTTTAGGGAATTATGTGAGCAGATATAAGTTGAAAAATTAAGGCAGCAACTGTTAACTCCAGTAAGTGTGCCAGTTATATATGAAATAGCAAAAAGGCTTTAAGCATCCTCGTATTAGGGTGCTTTTTATTATGTCAAAAGAAAGTGTTCAAATGGAAAAATGGATTGCTGCAGTAAGTGGAGTAATTGGTACACTTGTATCCTATTCAGTGGATGGGTTGGGTATGGCTGTAACAGTTTTAATCGCTTTTATGGCTATCGATTATGTGACTGGGATTATGAGTGGAATCATTAATCAAAACCTTAACAGTCGTATTGGATTCAATGGTATTATCCGAAAAATTTATTACTTAATGCTAGTTAGCTCAGTGTATTTACTAGCGCTAGTTATTCCAGGTATCGAATACGCAGGTGATGGAGCAGCCATTGCATTCTGTGTACTCGAATTTATTTCTATAACGGAAAATGGCACAAAGATGGGCTTGCCAACACCTGACTTTATTAAAAACATTTTAGCAATCGTGAAGGATAAATCAGGGGAGGGGAGTGCGAAATGAGTGTGACCGTAACACCATGCCGAGATCTTGCCGAACTATTACCAGCTGCACAAACTGCCTGTCGATTGCTATTTCAGGAGCGCTACAAGCTAAGAACGTTATATTCAAATTGCTATGGATATTAAAGAAGGTGTACTGACTGTTACTAGTACATTACGTGCGGTATTTGTAGCGGCTTATAGTAAGGCTGTAGAGCGTTTGAGTAGTAAGTCGAATAAATCCTCTTCTATAGAAGAAACACCTTATAAAGAACGTCCTGTGCCTTTGGTTAGAGGAAAGAGATGTTATTTTTAAACAATATTAATCCCTGCGCTTGCGTAGCCAGCAATAGCGACTCCTGCTTCCAATACATGAAATACCATAATTAAACTATCACCTACAGCTACCGACACAGGTGGGATATTAGCTGTTCCAAATGATATTTCTCCTATTCCTGAAAGTGCTGTTATTGACGGAGCCAAATCAACTCTTGCACTTGTAGCAGTGAAACTATTACTACCTACAGGTGCACGGAATATCTGTGCTCGAACTGTCGCAGTTTCTAAGTCCAATACTCCTCCTAAATAGGTGAATGACGCTGAAATAGATGTAATAATACCATCACGTGAAACAGTGAAGGCTTCATTAGGAAGTCCAATTAAGTTAATTGTATTACCAATAAGAGGAACTAAAGATACAGAACTACCAAAACCTATAAGACCGACATTGTTAGTACCATTGCCAAAATTGTCACCGATTAAAATAAATTCAAATCCAGAGGAAAATGGAATTATGGATCCGTCAATAGGAATGGAAGTACTGATGCAATTAATATCATTAGCCGTAAATGTTCTTAAATTATCGCATTTTTTAATAGTTAATGATTCATTATTACTCCCACAATTATTCATGGAAAGGTTATCTCCTTTTTGTCTTTATAATATGCGGTAAAGGGGAGGGGGACAAAGGCTATAAACCACGTTTTTGATATTTAATCTAATCAGAGTAATCGAATTTATAATTGGTTAAATGAGCGTGATGGCCTTCCACAATCAATAGTGCATAGTGAACCAGCGTTAGATAATTGGCTGAATTGGTGATGGTGTAAAATATGTTTGACACATAATTCATCTTATTTTATAATTTGTATGTAAAGAATGTTTTACACCTTACAAAATCTAAAGGTGGATAAGTGATGGAAAATAGAATCAAGGAATACAGAGAAAAGAACGGTTTTTCACAAGGCAAATTAGGAGATTTGTGTAAAGTAACAAGGCAAACAATCAATGCGATTGAAAATAATAAGTATGACCCAAGTTTAGAATTGGCATTTAATTTGTCTTATGTTTTATCTGTTTCTATCGAAGAATTATTTATTTTTAAATATGAAAGGAATGAGAATTAGTGACAACTGTAAAAAAAGTTAGTTTAATATGTTCTTTAGTTCTTATTATTGCAATTGGGGGCTATGGGATATATGAATGGATTACAAAAGAAATAATTAACGCTTCTACACTATTCTTTGTATTTTTAGGTGTAGGGTTTTTATTCCAATCTGTTACTTGGGGTGAGATGGATGGAAAACACGAAAGAGAAAAAGATGAACTTGAGAAACATATAACTCTTTTAAGTTCAAAAATTAGTTATTATCTATTACTTTTATTGATGATAATTGTCTTAGTTGTTTCAGAAAAAGTATTTGCAATGAATGATATAAAGAATATCCCCCTTGTTATTGTAATTGGACTAGCTTGGATAACTATGCCGATTACTGAATTCGTAGTTTCAAAAAAATACCGTTAATAATATGGCAATATTTAAAATCAAAAATTTTATTTCTTTCTTGCTAACATGGAGCTTTAGCTAAATAAACTATAAAATAAGCGGCTGAAAAAGTGACCAACAATTGACCTAAAATGATTTTTAGTAGCAGTTAGTGATTAATAATGAAAATACTATGATTGAAAATCGTTACATAAATAGAGCTTTTGATTTACACTGAAACTTTATGAAAGTTATAATTAAGTACCAAGCTGATATTTTTCAAAATGAGCCTCTAGACATCGAGGATTTTGAACAAACGCTTGAAAAATGGCATTGTCGTGGGTGTAATTTTAGGGAATTATGTGAGCAGATATAAAAAATAAATAGCACTTTTATTTTAGTTTTCTAGCCTTACAGAAAATAATTATTGATGACTAATGGTAGAAGTTTTCTTAAAAATGTTACGGTACATTGAATCTTCAAAATACAAATAAAGGTAAAGGAAGGATCTTTGTTGAATGATAAAAAATTTGGGATAGTGTTCACCCTTATATTCGGTAGTTTAACCCTTTTAATTGTGTTTATATTATTGTTTTTTTCGTTTTTTGGTGAAGAAATACTAGAATTCTTTAAAGATGGTTTTTCAGAGGATTATTAACCTGTAATTTAATTTTAAAATGTAAAAAGAATAGCTTTGAAGACCGCTTAAGCATAAGTGGTTTTTTTGTTTAGTCCATTAATCGTAGTGAATACAATAAATAAACCGAATCTAGCTAACTGTTCATTGGATTGAACTATAATGGTTTAGTTTAGTGAAAGAAATAAAATTTTGATTTCAATTTAAAAAAATAGGTTGATAGATGGGGTTTATGTTATATTTTAATAGAATTGGAGGGTGATATGATGAATATTAGAGAAGCAAATGAATTAGATTATCCTGATTTAAGGCGCATTTATCTGGAATCACGCCGCAAAAACTTCCATTGGGAAAATGCAGAGGAATTGACATTAGAAGATTTTGATAATGATACAACTGAAGATTATGTAATTTTAGTTGAGGAAGACGGTAAAATTCTAGGGTTTGCGGCACTATACTTAGCAGATAACTTTATACATTGTCTTTTTGTTGACCCTACTTGCTCTGGTAAGGGTGTTGGTGGTTTATTATTGAATGCCTCCATCAATAAAATGAATACACCATTAAGTTTGAAATGTGTGTCAGAAAATTATAAGGCACTCAAATTCTATGAAAATAAGGGTTGGAGGAAAGTTGTTGAAGAAGGGAAACCTGGAGAAAAGTATTGGGTTTTGGAATACAAATAATTAATGAATACTTGATTTATTAATTGATTCAAAACTAATAGATACTATAAAGAATGAGTGGTTAGTTGTTTTTGTTTTAGCTTGGTGAGGACAAGAAGTGAGGGGAAATTATATTAAATACTCTGAAATTATTGATTTTTTACATCACTATATTTCCATTAAAATCAGTAGTATATTCAGAAATTAATTTTTCTAAAATTAAACCTGAGTAGGAGGAGAATAATGAAAAAATCATTTATTGTGTTACTAGCAGCATTTTTATTTGCAGTAGTAAGTCCAACAAATTCAGAAGCAAAAGTGATGTATGATGGAGCAGAAGTTGTGAAAGGTCAAACTGGAAAAATGACCTTTAAAAAAGACATCAAGGTATACAAGAAAAATCCAGATGGCACATTTGATTCGTTGATGGTTAAGCGGAATAATTTCTTTAAAACGTATGATATTGAGAAATATGATGGCAAAACATTTTATCAAATGGGGCAATATCGGGTACAAGCAACGGATTTGGTAGTTTTCAAAGAAGTACCAATCGATATTCGTACATCTTTCTATAACAATCCGGCATTGGTCATGATTAATCATCTTGGTGTTGAAAATCCTGGATATCCATATTCCTACATCAAATATGGTGAGTATTTAAAAGTTGGAAAACGTGAAGAGGTTTGTATTCCAGCATCATTACTAGTTTCTATTGAGAAGGGCAAATTATATCGCCATTATTGTGCAGGAGATATTGAAGGAGGACCTGTAATTAATACCGGTATTCTTGATAGCACTGATATTCGAATTTTTGAAAAGATAACAAGAAATGAAGGCTCCTATATATTAACAGAAGATACAGAGCTATATAATGGTCCAATGATTACAAGATACTCTAGAAAAGAGTTGAAGGGAACTGTCTTTTATTCATCAGGAATTGAGATCAATGGTTATTTGATGGTGGGAGATAAGAATTTTGATTTTATTCCAGCAAATCTATTAAAGCCAGTTGTAGATAAGTGATAGATTATGAAATATATATAGCTCTCTTATTTATTTGATAAGGGGGCTATTTTTATGTTTGGTTGACATACAGATAGGATAAATGCTTATTGGAGTACCCTGGTTAAATAAATCGTAATAATGGCACTTCTTCTTTATTTAACTTCTTTCAGCAGAAGTCTCCCACCTCTATAGGTGATGAGATGAATGCGAATTTAAGCTACTTTTCGGAGGGTGTCCAAACACCCGCTGAAAGAAGTTAAAGCCTCCGGCGGATGTCACGGAATCGGAAAGGAGTTCTTTGTATAAGCTCAAAGCCGATTCCGGACGCAATTATGCCAAGGCATAATTGATCTTGAAACAATGTGAAAGTATTTTTTAGTATTAATTCATTCCAATGAGTCAACAAACTTGGAATACTTTAAAACCTCGAAAATGACATGTAGAGGCAATAAATCGAAAGAAGAATTTGCTTTTTTCATCAACTTGTATTAAATTATACTAATACTATTAATTGATAATGAGAGAGGAGGCAAAAAGTCATGGAAACTGTTTTCAGAAGAATTGCAACAGAAGTAAAAACATATTTACAACTTGATGATTTACTGTCAAAGGGACCAGTCTGTACTTTTTTAAGTAAACTTCATATAGAAAATAGCCGGAAGCTTTTTGCCTTTGTTCTCTAAAATTAGAACTTTTAATGTTTGTGCATATACAAAGCCATGATTAGACGCCGGATTTAATGGCGTCTTTTTGTGTTCTACAGGTGAAGAATTGGGATGGACACAATGATGAGATGTTTGTCACAAAGATTATTGTAATCCCTCAATATAACAGTGTTAGAAAGGGTGAGACTTGTTGTTTAAAAAACTTAGACAATTTAGGAATGTTTCAGTGTGCGATACGCTTCTAATTTAGAAAATAATTAGAAGCGAGGACACAAACTATGAAAAAGCAAAAAATTTTTACACCATCATTTCTTTTTTTATTTATAAGTAATTTTTTAATCTTTATTGGCTTTGAAATGTTATTACCAATTTTACCAGCCTATTTATTAAGCATAAATGCCTCTTCTATTCAAGTAGGCTTGGTAACAACTATTTTTACGATAGGTGCAATTTTAATCAGACCTTTTGTAGGTTACTATTTGATTGATAATAAAGGAAAAAGTCTTGCTATCGGAGCAGGTATGACTTTATTGATCGTTACTATGCTGTATCCTTTTCTTAACATTATTTGGCTTTTCCTATTGTTACGGTTTTTCCATGGAGCGGCATGGGGGGTATCAACTACAGCCAATAGTACAATGGCTGTCGATTTAATTCCTAAAGCTAGATTAGGAGAGGGAATGGGGTATTTCTCTATTTCAACAACAGTTGGCGCTATTATTGCACCGAGTATAGGTATTCTTATCTATAATACCTTTTCCTTCCAAATATTAATTTATTCATCAGTAATACTTAGTCTGTTAGCGATAGTAGCACTTCAATTTGTCTCTTCATCTACTCCTGTTAAATATGAGAAGCAGTCATTTCGATTTGTAGAAGCGATTTTTGAAAAGGATGTAAGGTTCCAAGCTTTATTGACCGTTATTACGACACTTGGCTTTGGAGCGATTATAACCTTCTTAGTACTTTATGGGGAACAAAAGGATATAAAACATATTTTCTTATTCTTTCTTATCAATGCGACTGTTTCCACTTTATTACGACCATTTACAGGAAAATGGTTTGATAAAAATGGACCATGGTCTATTATCATTGTGTCAGCCATATTAGGATTTTTATCACTTGTCGTGTTATCCTATACCACAGATAATTTAATGCTGATCATTGCAGCGATTTTATTCGGAGCAGGTTATGGAACAATGATGCCATGCCTACAAACATGGACTGTTCAAAAAGTGGATGAAGCAAAAAGTGGGGCAGCCAATGCAACTTTCCTTTCTAGTTTTGATGTTGGTGTTGGCATTAGCGCCTTTGTATTAGGAATTTTAGCAGAATGGATGAGCTTAGAGATGATTTTCCGTCTTGTTAGCCTAAGCTTTATAATAGTTGGTATTCTAGTTTCCACCGATTTTTTAAGTAATAAGAAAAACAAACTTGAATAAGTTTACAGTAACTAATCCAATCAAAAGGACCAGGTACTCCATTCAGATGGAGTCTGGTCCTTTACCTGTTTTATAGAACGAAAGAGTAATTAGCTTTTAACATTAACTTTGTTGAGTTGCTTTATATCCTGTGCACGTTCCCATTCAAAGGTAATTAATGTTGAGCTATCTAAATTCTCATCCATTAAAGAAACAGAAGAAATTCTACTATTATCATAGAGCTTAAAGTAATAGTTTTTACTTTGTGAGCACATTGCTGACGTATAAATTGTATAATCCGTATTTCCTTCCTTTGTGAGCACAACACCCTTTGGAATATTAACAGAAGAAAGGATATGGAATAGGTTTGTTACGCCCTCCACTTCATTTTTCGCTTCTTCCGTATACTTCTTCCAGTAAGCAACACGTAGGAAACGAGCTGATGGGGTGAAATCGCCTGGAAGACCTAATGCACCTGCACCTTGTCCAAATGGTGTTAGCTCTAAATCACTCATTGTAATATCATTTGGTGGGTAAGGATTAACACCAATATAAGCCCGCAGATTCGTTTGATGCCATTCATAGCCAGGGCTATTTGTCATTACACCAATTGTCTTACGGTGGACGGTAATTCCAGTTTTATCTGGCTCAATTACAATTGTTTCACCTGAGGCATCTGTGAAAGTAAAGTGCAGAGGAGGAGCGAATCCAAGAATGGCATTGGCTTCATTAATAAGTGTAAATGCCTCTAATCTTGTCAGCACATCATCAATGGTTACACAGTTACCTAAAATTTGTGATACTACATAAACCGGATTTATGCCTCTTTTACCTTCCTCAAGCTCCTCTGCATACGTCGCAAATGTTGCATAGTATAGCATTGCTCCCATTAAGCCCTTTTCATTAACACCATCGTATAGAACAGGGGATGAAATATCAGTGCTACCCATCCCAATGAATGCATATTGATTATTTATAACAACATCTTCCTTTTCAAGCAGTCGTATTCCATAATTACGTGGCACAATGATAACTTTACTATCTGGTTCCATTGTGAAATCCATTGTTCGAGCAAATAGATTTTTCTGATCTGTTGTGTGAATCGCTAAACTACTACAACCTAACATGAACACCACTCCTTTGAAATTATCCCTCAAGGCTTTCATTAATGAAAATCCTTTTATAGGAATTTTTGTAGGTTTTACCCTATTTATAGAGTAGCATAATTTATTGGTAATTCAAACATAAATGTTAAAACTTAACAATATTTACAAACTTGTTAATAGAAGAATAAAATATTTGCTAGAAAATAAGGGGAGGGCAAATAGTAAATTTTAAAAAAGTAGTACAACCATTTATTCATAGTCTGTACTACTTTTTGTTTTTTGGTATTTTTTCAAGTGGTAAGATTCCAGTTTTCTGCGTCCTGTCGAATTTCAATAAAGCGACGATATACACCTTTTTCTTTCATTAATGAGTGATGTGTTCCCTGTTGAATGATTTGACCATCTTCTAAAACAATAATTTGATTGGCATTCTGTATTGTTGCTAATCGATGGGCAATGATGATGGTTGTTTTTCCTTGAATTAATTTTTCTAATGCAGCTTGAATAAGTGTTTCGTTTTCTGGGTCAAGACTTGCAGTTGCTTCATCTAATATAATAATGGGTGCATTTTTCAAAATAGCGCGGGCAATCGAGATTCGTTGCTTTTCCCCGCCAGATAAAGAGGAACCACCATCACTAAGAACCGTATCATAGCCATATTCCAGCGACATAATAAAGTCATGGCATTGTGCCTTTTTTGCAGCTTCTATAACATCATCTCTAGAAGCGTTCGGATTCCCAAAAAGAATATTATTATAAATGGTTTCATTAAATAAATAGACGTTTTGAAATACCATACTAATCGATGATAATAAACTGTTTAACTGCATAGAGCGAATGTTAGTGCCACCAATAGAGATTTCTCCAGAATCAACATCATAGAATCGGGCAATCAAATTGCAAAGGGTTGTTTTTCCAGAGCCAGATGGTCCAACAATCGCTGTAGTTGTACCTTCCTTAACGGTAAAGGATACATCCTGAATGATAGGTCTTTCATCATAGGCAAAGGAAACTTGGTCAAAGTGGATCGCATATTGTGTTAGCTCGGTATCTTGACCCTCTTCGTCAATAAATGTGGTATTTTCAATGGCTTCAAGTTTATTGAGCGTATGATTAATCGTTTCCAACACATGTGTTGCATCGCTAATGGGCTCTATACTATCAAACATGACAAATGAAAATAACGTAATAAGGAACATATCCGCAAGTGTCATTTCTCCATTCATCACTAAATAACAGGCAACACATACAAGTAATATAGAAGCCAACTTTAAGGCTAGTCGATGTCCGACATTGAAAACACCGAAACCTTTCTGAATAGTTATATTAACTTGCTTGCTATTGCGAAAGGCATCCTGTATATTACGGGAAGCAATACCTTCCTGATTAAAGTTCTTAATAACAGACATGCCACGTAAGTACTCTAAAGTAGCACTAACAAGCTGATGCTGACTTTGCTGATGGAAGGTAGCATTTCTACGACTATGTCTTTGTAATAGTCGTAGGAACATAGACGATACAACAATACCACTAATTGCTACGAGAGCCATAATTGGCTGATAGAGTGATAAAAATAAAATCATTGTACATGTTAGAATATAGCCATTGATAACGACATCAATCATTTTTATCCCCATCATTTCAAAGAAGGACAAATCTGTGGTAACAGTACTATTAATATCACCTATCCGATGCTGCTGAAAAAATCCAAGTGAGACCCTTTTCAAGGTATGTCCCATTTTGATCCGATGATCTGCTGTTATTTCATAGCCAATGCTCTCCTGATAACGTGCCTTTAAATAGGCAAAGATAAAACGACCGAAAATGGTGAGCAATAATAACAGTAACAGCAACCAGATTCCATCTATCTCTAAAGCGTTTTTTCCATAATAGTCATCAAGCATCATTTGCAAACCATGGGCAGTTATAACAATCGGAAGGGCAATACAAATAGACTGCAAAAATGACAGTATAAATCCAAGGTATAAACGTTTTTTGTATGGGCCAATCCACTGGATAATTCTCATTATTATTTTAATCATTTAAAGATACCTCCTGAGATGGATTCGTATCAGAGAGGAGTCCATGTTCCTTTGAACCAATATGAGCCTTCCATAATGTTTGATAAAGTACATTCGTTGCGAGCAATTCGTTATGGGTGCCAATTTTATGGATACTGCCATCCTTTAACACGACAATTTGATCAGCATGTTTAATCGTGGATAATCTATGAGCAATGACAATGAGCGTTTTATCTTTCGCTAGCTCGTTAAAAGCTTTTTGTATTTCTGCTTCATTCTCTGGATCAGTAAACGCTGTTGCTTCATCCAGTATTATAATTGGAGCGTTTTTTAAGATAGCACGTGCTATGGCGATACGTTGCTTTTCCCCACCAGATAGCTTGTTGCCTGCTTCACCAGAATCAGTATCATAGCCGTTCTCTAGTCGGGCAATAAACGTATCACATCTTGCTAAACGTGCGGCACGATAGACTTCCTCATCACTAGCGTGTGGATTTCCCATTCGAATGTTTTCAAAAAGACTAGTTTTAAATAAAAAATTATCCTGTGCTACATAGCTAATCTTTTTTGCCAGCTCATTAGGATGAATATCTTGAATATTGGTATGTCCAATCGTAATGGAGCCTTCAGTAACATCCCAAAAACGAGCTAATAGCTTGGCAATTGTTGATTTTCCACTTCCAGAAGGGCCAACAAGTGCTGTATAGCTTTTTTCAGGAATGGTTAAAGAAAGTTGGTGAAGTACATTCTGCTCATCATTGTAGCTAAACGAAATATCATTGAAGACAATATCATAATGCTCCAAAGCTATTATTTCTTCTGTAATAGGAAGTGATTCCAAATTTAAGTATGCTTTTGTATCAGCAATGGCATATTCAATCGCCTTGAAATCATTGACAAAAACAGTAAATTTCATAAGTGGATAAATAAGCCCCATGGATAAAATAAGGCAAATAATTAATTGTGCAGGATTAATAGCACCCTGATAATATAGCCATAAACCGATGGGCAAAGTACCGACAAGGGTAGATGGTAAAATAGCATTGCCTAATGTCATCCATGGCCATGTGCCACGAAACCATTGCATTGTATAATTTTTAAAATCTGTAATAGCATTTGTGAATTTTTCATAGGAAGCATTTGTTTGATTAAAGGTTTTAATGACCTCAATACCCTCCACATATTCTACGATAACACTATTTACATGATTGCTTGCCTCCATATAGTGTTGATACTGGGTGTTGAAATTTCTCATCATAAAGGCATACACAATCAGTGCAACTGGAACTGTAATAAGAGAGGCAAGAGCTAGTCGATAGTCAATCGTCAGCATATAGATAAAAACACCTATAGGCAGAAAGAGATTTGAGATACCTTCTGGAATAATATGTGCTAATGGCAATTCTAAAGTTTCCACGCGATCAATGAGGACATTTTTAATCGTACCAACTGGTTGATTTAAAACATGACCTAGAGGTGCTCTTATTAATCGTTCAGCTAGTTGCAGACGAATTTCCTCCAAAATATGATAGGCAGCACGGTGAGAGAAATAACTAGAAATTGCATGAAATACTGTTAAAGCGATGTACCCAGCAGCTGCAATAGCAATCCAAAAAAGAAGACGCTGCATTGTTTGGGTTCCTTCAATTAAAAGCAGTAGTATTTGATAAACAGCCACATATGGAACTAGCCCGCCTATGACACTCATAATGGCTAAGAGGACGGATAAGGCTAGCGGTACTTTAGAGCTCCCTGTAAATTGGAGGATAGACTTTATCCAATGTTCTTTTTTTTCAATCTGTTCCACCATTTCACACCCTTTGTTTGTTAAATAATGTAATGTCCTTCATCATGCCCTGCGATAATTCAATGGTTCCGTCACAGCAAAGTGCAATCATCTCAGGATCATGTGTGATAATGAACACAAGCTTATTTTGGTTACGCAAAATATTCATGCAATTTGCAAATTTTCTCATATGATGATAATCAAGTCCGCTCGTTGGTTCATCCATAATCATCACTTGTTTATCTGCGGCAATTGCAGAAAGTATGGCTACACGCTGTTTCTCCCCACCTGATAAAGCCAGTGGATGTGCGTCTTTTAATTCAGAGGCGCCCAGTAAAGCCAGTAGATCTAATGCTAGCTCTTCATTTGGCTCTGGCATAGAGAGTAAGATTTCTGCTAGCACGCTTTCTGTAAAAAGCTGGTAATGTACGTCCTGCATAACCATGCTACTAGCCTGAAGGCATTGCTTTTTTCTAAATTTCACATTATTGATGTGAAAGGTAGGGGAGGCTTTTCGGTTGAGACCTGTCAGGGATTTAGCGAATGTCGATTTCCCAGCACCATTGTGACCAGTAATAGCCATGATAGCAGGGAATGGAAGGTCAAACCCTTCAATTTTTAGCTGAAAATCATGATTGAAATAAGAGAGTGTCTCCAATTTAAAACGTGCTCCTTGATCCAACAAACGATCATGCTGAGGCATCAATTCCTCAAGATGAATCGCTCGAAGTCCTAATTGATAAAGTGCTTCATTTGACATAGTGAGCATCTCCTTTTGGGCAAAAATATGCTTGATTTGCCCGTCCTCCAAATAAACAAATCGATCTGCAAGATTCTGTAAGTAATGAAGTCGATGTTCAGAAATAACGATCGTTTTCCCCTGACTTTTCCAAAAAGCAATCATTTCCCCAAGCTGAGCTGTTGCCTCATTATCTAAATTTGCGGTTGGTTCATCTAGAATAATGATGGGAGGATTATGTATGGCAACTGATGCACAGGCTATTCGTTGTTTTTCTCCACCTGAAAGATGGAATAAATTTCTTTGTAAAAGTGGCTGTAGCTCAAACTGTTCTACCATCATAGCTTTTCTATTTAGTATTTCATTAGAGGGCAAGCCAAAGTTTTCTACTGTAAAAACTAGCTCACTGTCAGTATCGATATTGTAAAATTGGGTTTTAGGATTTTGAAAAACCGAGCCTGTAAGCTTTGAAATTTCGTGAATTTCCATTGCTTGAATATCTTGATTGGCTACCCGAATAGTCCCTTGTAATTCGCCATTAATGTAATAGGGGATAAGGCCATTTAATAATCGAGTAATCGTAGTTTTTCCACAGCCCGACTTTCCACAGAGCACAATAACCTCTCCAGCTGAAATCTCTAGATCAATAGCGTTTAGCGCTTTTTTCGATTGATATTGATATTGAAAGGAAACATTTTGAAGCTGGATCATAAAAACACCTCCCAAATAAAAATAAGCCAAACGACAATACAAGTGGTGATTAATAGAAAATCCTGCAGATAAAATTGAAGCTGACTGATATTTGTTCTTTTGTTAGGAGCAGATAAACCGCGAGTTAAGGATGCCATTGTTAATTCATTACCAATCTTTGAGGCTGATACCATAAGTGGAATAAGACGATACTCCATAGCTTTTACTGGGTGCAGCAGCATTGAAAATCCTGTTAAGCCTCGGAATGCCATAGCTTGTTGTATATAAATATATTCATAATTTAATGTTGGGAAAAAACGGAACATAACAGAGAGTGAAATAATGAATCCCCTTGGCATATGTAGTTTTTCCAAAGCTGCAACAAGTTCACTGATAGATGTTGTAGATAGAAGAAAATAGCCCATCATAATACCTGGAAGTAGCCTTAGGGAAATGGAGATAATCCCTAATGACAGAAAGAACAATACACCGTGTATATAAGGGGCTACCGTGTACTGAAAAGTTGTAACGGATACTAGTAAAATCAAATAATAGGAGGCTATTTTGTATTTCTGATACAGCAATAGCAAAATAGCCGGAATTCCCCATAGAATCGGTAATATGTACAGAAACCAGCCATTTTGTGGAGCACTTACAGTAATGATATTTATTGTAACTGTCAACAGCAGCTTAGTACGTGGATCTATTTGTATCCGTCGTTTCATTAAACAATCCCCGATTTCTTGAAGTGCTTTGTTAATAATTTAGTACCAATCAAGCCTCCTATTAGACTTGTAGCAAAAGTCATGACAATGAATAGAAATAGTGTCCAATCAGGAATATAGCTGTTTAATTTATTGGCGTACTCAGCACCATATTGAACAGTAATATTAGAAAAGTAAGTAGTTCGATGAAGATAAATAGGAAGATATAGACCAATTGTCCATAAACTAAACACAGCAAAGGATAATGTCATGGAAAATGTACTTGATTTTAGCTTTATAAAAAGTATGTCTGCAATGAAGCCACAAATTAGACCTGTTAGAAGGGGATAAAAGCCATTACCGCCCATTAACATCATGATTAATCCACAAATAATACCACTCATCGTAATCATGCCGAATTTCTCAGTTTTTGCTAAAAATAAAATAAAGGGAACACCTCCAAAAATACCAATTAGAGCTGGTAAGATAGCATTGAAAATGGGGATATACCCTAATAGCGAGATGGTAAATAATAAGGCAAAATAAATGCTTGTATAAATGCCTACTGTCATAAAGTCTTCCGTCCGTAATGCGAGATTTTTTATCATGTGAATAGCTCCTTTCGAAATGAAGAAATAATCATCACAGGTTATTTCCTTTTTTTTTGGAATATTTAGGGTTATACTCATGTCGAGTATATTTGAAAATGAGAATCATTGTCAATTGTTATTTTAGGTAAAATATTTTTTCAAAAATAACCAATAAAGACTATTGTATTTATTTTTACAATATTTTAGAATCTATGTTAGTGGTCGATAATGATAATCATTATCAATTAAGTAGACTGAACTTTCAAGGATTTGAAATAACTTATAAGGTGTTGAATTTATGTGTTAAAAATTAGTCATATTCAGTGCAGGGTATATGATATTAAAAAGGCTGTCCATGATTATGAAAAAGCTGGATTTCAGGTTGAATGGGGAAGAGACCCTAAAAATTCACTAAATGCATTTATCTGGTTCAATCAAGGGCCATTTATTGAACTATTTGAAATGAAGCGATTTATGTCTCCGATACAATTTCCATTAGGGATTCTCTATGGTAGATCGATGAGAGAGCGCTGGATGAAATGGATGATTCAGCGTGAAGGGCTTATAGATTTTGCATTAGAAGGCTATGAAGAGGATATTGCAAAGCAAGAAAATTTACATTTAGTGAGAAATGAACTCAATCATTTAGGTATTAGTACATCAAAGGTGTTAAATGGACGACGAAAGAAACCGACAGGAGAAATTGTTACCTATGGATTCTTTTCGCTGTCCCCTTGCGATTTACCTTTTGTTGTATCAGCCTATAATACACCTCAGAGGCCAAAGCAGATTGAGCATTCAAACGGCTCTCAATATATTCATTCCTTGACGATTAGCTGTCCAGATGAAATGGCAGAAATATTAAATATCCTGCTAGTTGATAAGGCAATGCTAACAATTAAGGAATCTAAAAAATTTAACATAGATGGTATTACCATTGAAGGACTGACAGACAAAGTTGATACTAAATTACTACATGGAGCAAATTTAATACACTGAGGGTACATAGTTACGAAAAAGGTGAGGAGTGAAAATAGGATGCAAGTAAAAAAAGAAATAATCCAGTTAAAGGCACAGGGAATTGAGTTATGGACGAATCAGGGAAAGCTTCATTTTAAAGCAGGTAAGAATCAGATGACTGAAGAAGTGATGGGATTTCTAAAAATGAATAAAGAGGCGATAATTACTGCTTTGGAGCAAGAAGCGCAAGCTAACACATTCCCATTAACCCCTATTCAATCTGCTTATCTACTGGGCAGCATGAACAGCTTTGAATATGGTGGTGTTTCCAGCCATATTTACATGGAGCTTGAATATGACCATCTTGATTGTGAGAGGGTTAAACAAGTATGGACGACGTTAATAGAGCGGCATGAAATGCTACGAACGACCATTCATCGGAATGGCTATCAAAGTGTCATGGATGACATACCGAACATTGAAATTGCATTTGAAGATTTAATGAGGAATGGTGCCGAAGATAAGGAGCGACTACAGGAAATTAGGCAACATTTGGGGCATAAAATCTATACACCTGAAAGCTGGCCGCTTTTTGATATTTCATTGAGTCAACGATTACATGGCACGACTATGCATATTTCCTTTGATTTTTTAATTGTCGATTGGGCAAGTATTTGGATTTTATTAAAAGAATTTGAAGAGCTTTATTTTCATGAGGATGTTATATTACCAGCAAATGATTTCACCTTTAAAGAGTATGTAAAGATAGAGGAGGAGATGAGGTACCAGAAGAACTATCAAGAGGATAAAGACTATTGGTATAACCGAATTCAAACGCTTCCGCCTTCACCGACATTACCTAAATTGTCATTAGTACAGGATGAAAAATGCTTTGAACGCTATTTTATTCAATTAGATAAAGCCGCTTGGGATAAATTTAAATCTTCCATTTCCAATAAAGGTAAAACGGCTACTAGTGTTTTGCTCGCCTTATATAGCCAATGTCTGGCGAAATGGAGCATAAACAAGCATTTTACCATCAATTTAATTCTTTTAAATAGATTACCTGTCCACCCAAATGTTCACCGAATTGTTGGCGATTTCACATCTATTAATTTAACAGAGGTTGATTGTAGAAGAGCTGAAATGCCTTTTATAGATCATGTTCGTCAGATTCAACAGCAAATGTTTCGAGATTTAGACCATAGCAGTTTCTCGGGCGTAGAGGTACTGAGAGAAATAACAAGACAAAAAGGACAAGCATATGCTTTAATGCCTTTTGTCTTCACCAGTGCTATTAATCTTATCGATTCCAATGGATTAATCGGAAAAATGAATGAGTATGGTATTAGTCAAACACCACAAGTATTTATTGATTGTCAGGTCATGGATGATGACAATGGCTTGCGTGTGAACTGGGACGTGAGGAAGGGTGTATTTCCAGCCAATGTAATAGCTGATATGTTTTCCGCATTCGAAATCGCCTTATTAAAATTAGTCCATGAAGATCAAGCCTGGGAATCAGCAGCTTTGGTAAACTTGCCAAATGAACAAACAAGACAAAGAGCTAGTGTCAATAATACCTATTTGAACCAAGCAAAATGTTTGTTACATCAAGGCTTTTTCGAACAAGCAAGTCAGCAGCCTACACAAATCGCGGTCATCGAGGGGGAGCAGGAATACTCTTATGCTGAACTAAGAGATAGGGTGTTTACAGTAGGTAATCTACTTCAAAAACATCAGCTAAAACAAGGGGATAAGGTGGCCATCATTTCTGAAAAATCCATTTGTCAAGTGACAAGTGTGCTGGCTATTCTATCGCTAGGAGCAGTCTATGTGCCGATTGATAAGGCTCAGCCGATTAGTCGAATCAAGAAAATAATCGATCAAAGTCAAGTAAAGGCTATCCTTGTGGATGAACATCAGCCAATCTATGAAAGCTTAGAGGTACAATGCATTGCCTCTCATTTACTAGAACAAAGAGAAAGCATTTCCTATGACGTTTATAAGGGTGATCCGGATGAACTAGCCTACATTATTTTTACATCTGGTTCAACAGGAGAGCCAAAGGGTGTTGCCATGTCTCATGCTGCAGCCATGAATACAATTACAGATATTAATAGGCGATTTAGTATTACTAGCCATGATTGTGTTCTTGCCCTATCTAAGCTTAACTTTGATCTATCAGTTTATGATATCTTTGGTTTGCTTACTGCTGGTGGTACGATTGTCTATCCAGAACAAGGTCATTTGTATGATGCAAACTATTGGTTATCATGTCTGCAAACTAAAAAGATAACATTATGGAATACAGTGCCAGCATTAATGAAAATGCTACTAGCTGTTGATGAAACGGAGCAATTCGTAATAGATTCCATGAAAACGATACTGTTATCAGGAGATTGGGTACCACCAAAAATGGTTAAGCAATGTGCAAATGCATTTCCAAAGAGTACCATAATTGCCCTAGGCGGTGCTACAGAAGCGGGTATTTGGTCCAATTATCATATTTGCAGTGAAGAAGACTTTGAGAGAGAGTCTATACCTTATGGCTACCCGTTAGCGAACCAATGCTTTTATATTTTAGATGAACATAATGAAGACTGCCCGAATTGGGTTCGTGGAGAGCTGTATATTGCGGGAGATAGTCTTGCACAAGGCTACTATCAGAATACTGAAATGACAAATGAACGATTTATCACAACGATTAAACAGCAGCGGCTCTATAGAACTGGTGACTATGGAAGATATTTGGACAATGGAGAAATTGAATTTATCGGACGTCTTGATAATCAAGTGAAGTTACGTGGAAATCTTATTAACCTAGGGGAAATTGAATCATTATTAAATAAACATGAGCAAGTAGACGTTTCCTGTGCAGTGGTACTAGATAATAAGCATCTATATGCAGTCGTTCAACTAGCAGAATATGCCCCAAACAATGTACTATGTAATGATTTCATTGATTATCTTGAACAGCTATTACCGTCTTATATGGTTCCCGTCAAATTATTTATTTTATCGAAGCTTACACTAAATGCAAATGATAAATTAGATCGCCAATTGATCAAGAAACAGGTGCAGCAGCTAGTACAGGAGGTTCAAGCTGAAGAGAACCTACAACAGGCAGAAGTAATCACTCAATTAGAGGGAACACTACTCCATTTTGCACAAGATATTCTTCAGATCGAACATATTCAGGTGGATAAAAATTTATATGACTATGGAGCAGATTCCTTATCCTTATCACAATTAGCAGGGAAAATAAAAAAGTTAATTGAGAATGAAAATCAATATCAGAAAATTACTTTTGACTTTATTCTTCGTCAATTGTTAAATGAGCCAGTTATTAAATTACTTGCACAAAAAATAATGCAACATACGGTGACAGAGACGCAGGAAAATCAACTTATAACTAAACGAAATCAT
>Ga0213821_1000489_pt1 | contig 24096 bp, 15 predicted proteins | sample MC6MC0909MG_FD_179894 | JGI IMG/M metagenome (GOLD analysis project Ga0213821, IMG submission 179894) | Enriched soil aggregate microbial communities from Iowa State University, Ames, United States - MC6-MC0909-MG | ecosystem: Environmental > Terrestrial > Soil > Unclassified | place: USA: Iowa...
AAAGCTGATCGAAGAAGCGAAGATCCCGCGTCAGTAGGATGAGGGGACGGAGTACGCGCGTACACGACTACGCTCAAATGCCCAAAGGCTGATCGCGATTCGGACGAACCAACAAAATGGCCCCAACCTCTGTGAGTTTGGGGCCATCTGCATGCAGGTCCCTATTCTGGGACACCGGTCGTCTTTGCTTGCTCTGCGGAAGTCCGAAGACCCGCATGAATATTGGTCGGGGCGGTGGGATTCGAACTCACTACCCTCTGCTCCCAAAGCAGATAATAACCGAATCGGCATGGATTCTCCTGGACCCCCAAAGACAGGCAAAAACCCAGTATTCATGCGCTTTTCAAGCTGATAGACTATCCAGGAGCATCCATTTTCATCCATGCCAAGCTCATCGTTTTGGTGGGGTAAAAGTGGGGTAAAAAAAACGATAACCATCAGAGATATGAGCAAGATCACTAACCGAGAATTGGAAACACTGACCACGGCAGACGATGGCCGTACCCTTCGCGAGGACGGAGGCGTCGTAGGGCGCGTGCGAGCTGGCACGCGAGGAGTGACGGTTTCGTTTCGCTATGAGTACAAATTAGATGGATCGAAGCGAGATTTCGCTCTGGGCTCCTGGCCTAAGAAAAGTTTGGCGAACATCCGAGCCGAACGGGACCGAGTGCGTGTGACAACCGCCGACGGCATCGACCCCACAGCCGCCAAGAAGGCCGCGCGGATAGAGAAGCAAAAGGTCATTGCCGCCACGCTAGCTGAAGCCGAACGTGAGCGGGTTCAAGTGCTTACGGTGCAGGACTTGTTCGATGTCTGGATAGTCGAAGGCATCAATCGCAAGGACGGCAACAAGGAAGTCACGCGGATGTTCAAGCGAGACATCTTGCCGCACATCGGCGGCACTCCCCTGCGTGATCTGACCGAGTCAGCCCTACGCGCAGTGCTTCGTGCCACCATTAGCGCGGGCACAATAAGTAAAACTGCCCATATGTTGCTCGGGACCAAACAGATGCTAGCGTGGGCGGAGAAACGGCAACCGTGGCGCGGGCTACTGATAGATGGAAATCCTGCCGATCTAATCAGCGAAGATTCGATCCTTCCCCCTGACTATGAGCAGGAGCGTGCACGCGTTCTGTCTTCGGAAGAGATACAGGAGCTATATGACATTCTCGCCAATATGACGGCGAGCTATGGAGCCGCTGCGGCTGGAACCAAGTATCAACACGAGCGCCCGCTCAAGAAAGAGAGCCAGCTCGCCATCTGGATCAGCCTAGGTACGCTGTGCCGGATCGGAGAGCTGCTAATGGCCAAGTGGGAACATGTAGACCTTGAGGCTGGGACGTGGTTCATCCCCAAGGAGAACGTCAAGGGGCGTCGTGGGAAAAAGCAAGATCATCACGTACGGCTCTCAGCCTTCGTAGTACGGCAATTCCGAGCCCTTCAGACGCTTACCGGAAAGACTGCCTGGTGCTTCCCTGCTAGGCACTTGGCAGAGACTCATGTCTGTGTCTCTAGCGTGTCAAAGCAGATCGGCGACCGGCAGGAGCAGTTCATGGAGCGCAAGGCGCTTCAGCGTCGGAAGCACAACAACACGCTGGTGCTGGCAGGCGGAAAGAACGGCAATTGGACTCCCCATGATTTACGGCGAACTGGGGCGACGATGATGCAACAGCTCGGGATCTCGCTAGACATCATTGATCGATGCCAGAATCATGTGATGGCTGGTTCGAAGGTGCGGAGGCATTACTTGCATCATGACTACGCGAATGAGAAAGCCAATGCCTGGGATACTCTTGGTAAGCGCCTAGAGGAGATATTGACCTAGCAGAGTCCCAGGGCCTCTAACAAGAGGTTCAAGACCGCTGCAGCGTGGTCGTCAGAAGGCATCCGCATCGCGAGCGCCTAATCCATCGTTCAAGGCTGCGGACGAGCGATTGTCCAGGTCTCTTGAAAACTCTTGCCATGGGACTTTGCGCGCTTCATAGTGGGCGAACGGGGCTAGCAAATTGAAAGCGCGTAAAACCCAAGGAAGGAAGCCCCACACTGACGTTTCTACGAAAGTCACAAATTCGTCAAACTTCGCCTCCAGATAATCCGGCCCTCCCTTCGATTTTATTACCCCAGGCAATTCTTCAAATACACTCCTAAGGTTTTCTCCTAGAAGAAGAGATGCGATCACTACATGCAGATCTCCTTTCTTCATTGGGAACCGATGAGCCTCCGCACCCGCCACCTTCTTCAATAGATAACTTGGCTGCTCGTCCAGATCGTGAAACTCGACGAGCAACGTGGAGAATAGGCTTTGACTCTGCCAATCAGCAGTAGGCGTGGATAAATATTCCATCATGCGCCGCACAGAAGTCGGAGAAAAACCAGATTTATTCGCCTGCCGCCCCAATGCCGTAAGTTTGAGTGGACTGTTCCTTTCCGCAAGCGCACCCCCAGGCGCATGAGGATTGAGTATATCCCGTAAGCCGCTTTCCACGATTTCAGTAATAAGATCCGGGCCAACAAGGTGGGCCGAATACGTCGATTCCGCAAATGTCTCGGCGACGCGGTCTTCTGAGGGGTGTTCGCCAATACAAGCCAACAACTGCGAGCCAAAGGCCGCGCGTATTCGCTTTTGTTCTGTGTCACCATCACTCCAACTATGACCCACGGTTGAGTCGACAGGCGACGAAGAGAACATTACTCGCGTAAGACGATCTGGAGAGCTCCTTTTCCCGCGCTCTGCAAACGCGTTTGGCGGCCCAATGGTATTCTCGAACAGGATTGTATCGCCTTCCGCGAACGCGCCGGCTCGCCCCGACCGACCAGCAATATTTCGGAACGTCATTGATTTCATTGGTTTGCCATCTCCGCGAAAGCTGGATAGCCAGTGGGACACCAGAGTCCACCGAAACGGGAAATCTGCACCTTCCGCCAAGGTGGTCGTGGAACACACGAGTGTTAATGAATGATTCCGCACTAGCGCCTCCACTGCGCGCCGAACATCGAACGGTAGCGAGGCGTTGTGATAAGCGACCCCATGTTCTAAGCAATCTGCGAGCGTGTTTAACCACGGGTGCTCGTTGCGAACCTGAGCCGTGATATTTTTTATCTGAACGCTTTGTACTTTTGGCAATCGTGCGGAGAGCGCTCTCGCCAAGAGTCTCGTATCTGTTCGTCGAGGGCAAACGATCAGTCCAGAACTGCCTAGGCGCTTCAGCAGATCCAGAGCTACAGTGGCTACATTCTTGGCAGCCAAATCTTCGAAAGCTCCGATACCGCGGGATGGAAAAACGGGCTCAGGCAACTTTATTTGAATCCGCCGTGTTATAGCTGAATCGGCCTTTAATTCATGGGGCCGAAGGGAATCATTGCCGTGAATCCACTGCAGCCATCCCATGGAATCACATGTAGCTAATCGACGTGCGGTCGGTCTCCAAGCCATTTTCAGGGTACCTGCAGACCTAACGCCGATCCACTTTTCAAGTGCCTCTGCAGCAGAAAGCACTGCGGAGAGACAAAGAATTCGCAGCTTTGGCAGCCTTCTCTGAAGTAGCCGAAGCCTAGTAAGCAACCCCTCAACACGACTTCCGCGCGTATCGCTTTCGATGATGTGCACCTCATCGAAAACAACTAGTCGCAGGTTCTCTATTTGGTCAGTCGCTCGCATCCACGCGTCAAAACGCTCCGGAGTGGCGATTATCGTTGTGCTTGGAAGCCCTGTGACTAGAGATTCGGTTTTGAAACCTCCAAACATGGAAACCACTTCCATATGTGCATGGAATCTTTTTCTCTCTAACGATTGCTTTACCTGTTCGCCAATCGCGACGTATGGCGCCACATAGATACATATCCCGCCTTGAGCAGCGGCAGCTGCAATACAAGCCTCGGCAATAAACGTCTTTCCTGTGCTCGTCGGCAAGGTAAGTAGTGCATTGTTATAACCTCCCGCCAAGCCGACGTCGCATAGGAGCTGTCGCTGAGGCGGTAGTAGCGTCATGATTCCCGCGTCTATGGAGTTCTCGACAAACCACGGCGGAATTGCTGGCTGGGTCAACAGCGAGACGGTGGCAAGGCGGAATGCTTGCCTCGCGGCTGCAATCATACTTAGTACATACGATCGGTCAACTGTGGAGGCATGCGGAGCGATTGCGTGCTTCTCAATGAGCCCAAGCGCTTCAACAAAAACTGCTTGCCGAGCGCTTAGGACGGCTTCTCGTAGCGATTTAGAAAAGAGATCGTGAAATTTTCCGATCTCGCCGCTATGGTTTGAATATTTAAGGAATGTTCTCGCTCGCGGATCGCAAACAACTGCAGCCATCCCTCGCAATGGTGAGGCGAACTGGTAATCTGCATCAACCTCCCGCAAAACGGCCGCGGCGCTCGGCGAGTTGCCACACATCGCATGCGCTATGGCGGCATGCATATATAAATCATTGGCCTCGTCAGGGCGCAGATTGTTTTGGATTCTTAGGTGTTGTGCAACCGATTGAAGGATGCGTGCAGCGGCGATCAGAGGAGCAGCATGCTGCTCCTCGTCAAGGCGATGAAGATGTTTCTCAGTCGCATAGACCTGGTAACTGCCAATACACTTTAGCGCGACAGCGACATCGTGGGCATCACGCGTTGGGCGAAGCGGGGCAGCGTCTCTGGCTTTCGCTAGGCAAGCTTCGGCTGCTCGACGAAAATCCAGGTTTTTAGGAACTAAGCTCATGGCCTAAATGCCTCCCGATTGGCCAATTTGACCAGTGACTCGTTCAATTTGGCGATCGAAATGCTCCAGGCATCGACACTATCTCGTGGCCAACCTTGGCTGTACACCTGATCTAAAACGTTGCTTAACGCGGATACCGGATCTTCGTAGCGTAGATCATGGATCAAGGTTGGCATCAACCGAACCTTTAGGCAATCGGCCGCTTCCGTACTGACTAAATCCTCTACACGCTCGAGAGCCCTCATCGGCCAGTTATGCTCAAAGAAAAGCTTCGTTTTTATCGAACTTATTCGAGTCTGAAGTTGCTTGGATGGCTCCGTATCATCAAGCAATTTCTTGTAATCTTCGATAAGGGCCTTGGCATATCCAAGTGTCCGCGCTCCGGTAGTTTTAACTTCTTGAATAAAAAGACGGTCATTCTCACTGGCCCCGTCCGGATCCAGATATACGACCACAATATCCAGACCTACGATTGTTCCCGGTTGCAGCGGAATGAGGGCACCAGCTAAAGCTGGGGTGTGACCCGGTAGCTTGAAAATACTGTCTCGCGAAACAAGGAAAGATAAAAACTCGCCAAGATTCCCAACTTGCCCAGTAGTTAGTTCTTTTAAAGGTGGGTTCGGCTTTGGATGTTTTGCCGACACTAGTTGATTGATATTGCCTAAGACCCAGGCATAGAAGGCCCCACAATCCGGACTTCCCCGGAACTGTCGAATGACCCCCCCCTTCTTATGACGCAACTGACCTTTCTCTTGATACGCCAATATTCCCACCTGCGCTAATGGCCGCGCGATCGCGCCCTCTTCTCTCGTCATTACAAATTGTATCCTATCGGGCGCTTGCACTCCAGTGCGACTCATCTCCGTTTCATAAGCCCACTGTCAAGTAGACATTGGTTGATAGACGCTCGGAGCGAAGGTTAGCCGAGGCAAAAATTGCACCGGCGGGAGGCCACCGACCGATTCGTGCGGGCGGTACCGGTTGTAATCAACCAGCCATTGATCGGTAATCGCTTGGGCCTGCTCAAGATTGGCGAACGGTGCGCGTCGAGCACCGCGGTTCGATACGTTCGATTAAAGCGCTCGATGAAGGCATTCTGGTTTGCCTTGCCAAGCTGGATATAGCGGATCGCGATGCCCTTTGCGCCAGCCCCTTCGGTAAAGGCCTCTGAGGCCATCTCCGGACCATTATCCAGGCGTATTGCGTCAGGCGAGCCATAGCAGTCGATCAATCCGCTCAAGACTCGAAGCAAGCGTCCGAAGGGATGGACACGCCTACCTCGATGGCCAAGCACTCCCGGTTCGCCTCGTCGATCACGTTCAGAGTTCGAAACCGTCGGCCGCAGCAGAGAGCATCATGCATGAAGTCGAGCGCCCAACAACGATTAGGCTCTGTGGCCAGATCCAGTGGCTGTCGCGGCCGGTCGGGTAGCCGTTTTTGCAGCGTCGAGGCAAATTCAGACCCAGGTCGCAGTACACCCGATAAACGCGCTTTTTGTTCCAGCCGCGACCGTCGAGCCGCAGCCGGGTGAAACACGTCCAAAATCCCAGCGCCCGTGTTGGGTCACAATGGCATTAAGAGCCGGCATCGGCTTCTTGTAGTACGCCGCCCGCGATAGGCCGGCAATCTGACAGGCGCGCGTGATTGAGAGTTTGGCTTGTACCAGCTGTTCCACCACTTCGCGCCTGACCGACGGCATCAGGATTTTCGATTCAAGGCCTCCTTGATCGCAGCATTCTCCAGCGCTAAGTCGGCAAACACGTGTTTGAGCTTGGCGTTTTCAGCTTACACCTCGCGTAGCCGTTACAACTCGGAAACTTGCAGCCGGAGAACGTGCTCTTCCAAAGGTAATACTTGGCGATGCCGATGCCATGTTTTCGACACAGCTCGGCGACCGGCAAGCCGACCTCGCCTTCCTTCAACACCGCAACGATCGGGCTCTCTGTAAATCTGCTTTTCTTCAAGGGAATCTCCGACTCAGGGAGGCTCCGAAATTCTACCGGTTGGTGTCTACCTGAAGGGGGAGCTGACGAAGCCGAGCGCAACACGCAGGCACCAAACGGCGCAAGGGGCCAACTTAGACGGCACCGCTAGGAACCAAGGGTCGCAAAGTGGAAACTCTAAGGCCCGCCCATTAACCAAAATTCAGCTCACGGTTAGGCCCTTGAGCAACATCCCCCCAAATGCGATTAGGGAGAGGATGGCGACTAAAAAAAACAAGGTGATAGAGAGGACGATTCTGATCATCTCGCACCAATGGCATGCGATGGCTGATCGTGAACCCTAAGCCTTTGATGAGCCAGCACCAGTAGTCAAAAAAAACTTCGTCCGCATCGCGACGAGCAAAGTTCTCAGGTTTAACGTGATCTCTCCAACCCGGTGCTGCGAGGTCAAAGCGAGCCCGTTCCGGGTCATACTCCATAAGCACGTTCCTTCGAAGATCCATCGTGCTGAAATGAACAGCAAAATCGATGTGTTCTAGCTTCGCAAGTTTTTCTATGATGCTGAAGCTCAGGAACTGCAGGTTGTAAGGATCCAGATACGCTAGAGTTAGCGCAGTTCGAGGGATCTGGTGAAGTATCTCGTCCACGGTTAATTCAGCAGGCCCCGGAAATGCCAAGACAGGTGCCCCCAGAGCGCCTAGCCTTTCTGCACACGCTGCAGCTCTCGCAGGATCTAAGTCGCCGACCAGGCAAGACGTGAACGCTGCGCCACCCAACTTGGAATGCTGCCACGCGATTTGAGCTCCTCCATGCCGAGTCATTGTTTCACCTTTGACTTGGATGCGGCCGGGTCCACAAAAAAGGTCCACATAAACACGCTGCGAAAATTTCTTACGCGCTAACCGTGTCCCCTCCAGATACTTTGCAAGAAAAGTATGTTTGCTCCCCGGAACCCAGCTTCCGACTCCGTCGCCACTGCGCCCACGCTCAACGAGCCGTGAAGGACAAGGGTCTTCGTCATGCGCAAGTACGAATGCCATTTCTATGGCCGGGTTGGAAAGACCATTTGGAACTGAGGGTTGCGCTCGATCACATCAGTATCCCGCATGTATCGCGCGCGTCGACGCCGTTTTCCATCGGCAGACACGATGACGATATCCCGCTCGCCAACCAGATGTTCAAGTGCCTTGTTGTACATCTGCGCCGTGGCAGGTGTGGTGTTGCAGGTATTCGCGAAAAGTTCCCCAATTCGCAGAGGCCGCCCGTGGCGACAGATGACCTGCCCGAGTTGTTCAAGCAAAGCATTGTCTGACTGATGACGAGCCACATCATCGAACCGAAATCCGCCCGTGAATGCCTGATTGAAGCCCATTGTCTGCGGGGCCAACATATCAAGCCCTGCGCCACCGTAATGAATGAAGTGATTCTGGTGCTCCCAATGGACCTGCTTCATGACGTCTTGCGCACGCGGATGTTGAGAAAGGTGAACCAACCAGTATTCACCATGACCGCTCCCCGCGCCACGGATAAAAAATGGAGTAAAGAACTGAGCAGAACAGTCCATCACCAAGCCCTTGTACAACGCTGCCTGAATAAAACGACGCCAATCTGCCTCGCTGCTCTTTATATCGTCGATAGACCTATTCCCTAAAGCAGCACGCAGGTCAATGTCGAGCGTATCAGATATCTTCCCCACCAGAACGTCGTTCGCGTATGTTCCGAACGAAGAGACGTGAAACGTCAAGACGATTTCGCTCTTATCTAGCTCCCTAAGGATACTGCGAATCAAGGTCGCTGGAACGTCGGTATAGCCATATTGGTCAAGAAAAAACAAAGCCCGTGGCGTCCGAGGCATATAGTCACTAATAAGCCGCATCACTGAGGGTGCCGCCGCGACGAAGTCGGAACACATGATGTGAATCGACCTGCCGATCTCTTCAGCATAGCCTCGCTCTTCTAACACTTTGCGCAAGTGTGCAATGGCTTGAGGATTCTCATCGACGAAGATATATTGGACTTCCAGCTGGATAGGTTTGAGACGATCTTGATTGATCTCTCTCTGAGCCTCGCGCACACAGTCCAGCATCCGCAACGGCGAGCCGAGTGCTTCTTTTCCCGTTGCCCGGACGGTATACAGCCCACCGCCACAGAATCCATCAACCAGCGTTAGACGCAAGCGTTCCTGGCCCCGGCCATTAAGCGTGCGTCGCTCAAAATAGCGACGCATGTAACCTACAAGCACCTCATGCTTGGTCAGGCTATGTTCTTCGATTTCTGCTGGTCCGGCTGACCAATCGTAATGGGATTTAGCCATGCATGAGCCCTTACACTAGGCCTCATGAAGTATGAGGGCCTATATCGGAAACTGATCCCAAAGCCTGCCTGCGAGAGATCGGCCTGCTTTGCCCTTACCTACAGCAGCTAATTTTACTTCTGTTCCATCCCGTTTTACGACATAAATGGGCGTGCTTTTGGTAATTACCTCGGCGGTTTGGTCAAACGGCGCCCAATGCCCCCACTGTTTAAAGTGAAAAGCCACCTTGGCCGCACTGCACTGTTTACGTAGATCATCCGGCCATTCCGGATCCATCGGACGAGCACCAGGCCCTGACTCGCCTCCCGCGATGACCCAATCTACGCGCGTCCCGTTTGGCCCTCGGCGGAAGTACTTACGTAGATCAATGGCTCCAAGTAACGGCTCGCACGACAAAAATCGTACCGAAGGCGTGTTGAACTCCAAGAGATACTTCAATCGCTTCTCAACGGCGTCTTGATTCTCCACCGTTGCCCCGAGCCACACGTTCGAAGGAAACTGGTATCCATCCGGGAGTTGCTTGCGGACAAGATGAATTCGTTTAGTCAGTAAGAGCCAATCCAATTGGGGGGTCGCCGCGATCAGTTCCAGCAAACGAGCACGGTGGGGGATAAGATCCTTCCGGTTTTCAAAAACATCCGCCATAGAAGCGCAGAACACGCGCCGGCGAACGCCTTGCACCACGGCATCCCGGTTCCATTTCAGCGGCTCCTTCCAGTGAGCGTCACTGAAAAAGCGGCGATCGCTTTTAGGCCCCCATACGTTCTTACCCAAGCGCTTTGCCCACGTTTCCGCATAGCAATGGTCGCAGGCATCCGACACGCGCACGCATCCCCACCATGGGTTAAATGTATGGTGTGTCCATTCGATACGCGTGTCTTTTCCCATAGCTGCCCAACCCACGGCTCAAATAACTGTTTATTTATACAGCAAAAATAAGTCTAAAAATAGTCATCCCAAAAGACGCGCGAGCTAATTCTTGAGGAAACACATTCGTCTTAAGAGGAGTGAGCGTCCGATTGTCGCCGATTCACTGTCTACGGTCATCGAACGGTGAGCGCCTGGCAGTTGTTGACCCTACAAAGACAGACCATGACTCGGCATTACCAGCCAACTGCGAGCATGACAATATCGATACATATAAATGAGAATTAATCATAAATCAGATCGTCTGGCTTCCCATCCAAGTCCAGGTTGCTACGCTGGCACTCAAGCGCGTGATTGTGCAACCAGAACCAGTTGGGGCTGACCTAGCGCAATCAAGCTGCCCTGCAACGAAGAAGTGGGCGGGCAAAGACGTCATAAAGGAAGCCGCCTATATGGTCTTGCTGTGCGAATCAGTCCGGCGGTTCGCACAGCAGCGACGATAACGTCTGCTTCAAGACCAGCAGCCCTCTGCTACAACAGCATCCGGAAATGCCGCTTGTCCGCATCGGACGATTTGAGGATTCGGTATTCCATGCCACTGGCCACTGCAATCTGTTGAGCAAAATCCTTCTTGGCCTGAACCACCGCATCCTCTATCTGGTTGTCGGCCTTCACCTCGACGATCACGTACTTCAGGCTGCCATCCGGCTCTTCGCGCTGGAAGATGAAGTCCGGGTAGTAGCTGCGCACGGTGCGCGAATCGGGGTCGATGTACTGGATGAAGAAGTCGGACTGGCCGTGGGTCAGCATGCCGGTGAAGTAGATCTTTTTCACCCGCTGCTCGCGCAGCAGATCCCAGAACAACCAGTTCTCGGAGTTGGAGTCGAAGCAGTAGGTGTCGACGTGGAAGCTCTTGGCCCGCTCCTCGTCTTGGATCTTTGCGTCCAGCATCCGCACGATCTTATCCTTGGCCGCTGACACCTCAAAGTAGCCGTTCGGGGGCATCTTGATTAGATCGACCTCGTACTCATCCTTCCTCTCGTACTCGTCAAGGTCAAACAGCAAGCGGAACAGGCGCGGGATGATCTCGTCGTAGAGCAGCTCGTTGAACTCATTGGTGATAGCCACCAGCTCATCGGTGCCTTCCTTGGTCGCGTCGAGCAGCGCCTCGATTTCCAGCGGGCTTCGGTTGAGATAGCGGGACACCTCGGCCACCAGCGTCATAGGCGAGAAGGTGCGCTTCTCACGGCGAGCGGTGAGGTCGAAGGTGCGGCTGCCGGAAGCGCGAGCCGCATCGACGGCGGTCAGGCCATCTTGCCGCGTTTCGATCAGGCGGTACTTCTCGATCAGCTCATTCCATTTCTCCAGACTGGATCGCTCGGGCACCAGCTCCTGCCCTTGAATCGGTTGCTTCTCGCGCATCTGAAAGAGCTTCCGCACGCGCACAAGCTTGATCTTGACCGGCGGTTCGACCACGCGGACTTCTACGCGCTCCTTGTTCTTGCCGACTTTCTGCAGCTCGTCAGCGCTGATACGGAAGTTCTGCTGCAGCTCTTCGTTGAGCGTGTTGAGGTTGTCGTTTGAGAGGAAAACGTGGCCGGTGTGCTGGGCCTGGCCAATGGCCCGCAGGCAGCGCATCGTGGCTTGAAGCACGAACACCTTGGACTTGGGCTCGCGGAACAGCGCAACGCCGAAGAGCGAACGGCAATTCCAGCCTTCGCGGCCTTTGTTGACCAACAGGATAAATTGCTTCTCCGAGCCTTCCGTGTCCAGCCGGTTGAACTCTCGGATGTCGTCGTTCTTGGTGAACTTGTCGTCGCCCACGTTGACTAGGATGCGCGAGGTCGGGATGCCGTGCTTGAGCAGCGTACGCTCGACGGCTGGGCGCAGTTCGCGGGTCAACTCGTCGATGGTGGTCGCGAAGAAGGCCAGCTTCGGGGAAAGCCCTTCGGGGCGCAGGCCGTCCGTTTCCTTCAGGAAGTTCTCGATGGCGATGTCAACAAACTCGTCGGTGCGAGTGTTCGCATAGCCGTGCATCGTCACCTTCTTTAGGAAGCCCTTGTCAATGGCCTCCTTCAGGCCGTAAGCGTAGACGACCTCGGGCAACACCTCGCGCCCCACATAGGGCGTGCCGGTGTAGTTATAGCAGGCCACCACGCGCGTGCCCGCCGCGTTCAGGCTGGCGGCGAGGATGTCGATGGTGGTGCGCAGGCTGGTGTCGGTTTCCTTTGCACCCACGCCCATGTCCTTGGCCAACGCCTTGCCGAAGGCATGGTGGGCCTCGTCCACGTAGATACCGAGCTGTTCGAGGCGGCGCAGCTTCTCGAAGCGCTGGTTGGTGGTCAGCTCGCCTTCTTCCTCGGGTTGATCAAAGTTGTAGAGGTCCGCGGCATCGGCATAGACGCCGTTGGCGGCAATCGTCTCGCCGGTTGCGCCGAACAGCTTGGCTGCTGGTGTTTTTTCCTTGTGCTGGCGCTTGAGGATGATCTTCTGCGTGTTGGTGACGATGATGTTGAAGCGCGAGCGATCCAGTGTGTCGAGCGATGTGCCCGCTTCTTCGAGGTAGTGGAAGCGCAGATGCGTGGTCAGGAAGTTGACGTACTCGTCGGGCACCACGCGTTTGAGGTCGAACGATTCGATTTCCTTCAGCGACTGCAGCACCGTCTTGTCCGGCGCAAACACCAGGGCGTTGTGGCAGTAGTGCGCGTCCTTCGGAAATTTGTTGGCCAGCAGAAACTCATAGAAGATGCAGGTGGCCATCAGGATGGTTTTACCGGTGCCCATCGTCAGCGCGAAGATGTAGTTTGGATAGGTGCGCGAGTTCTTGCGCATCTTCTCGAACAGCACCTTGTACGAGTTCAGCTCCAGCTCGTCGAACTCGCCAAACTGGAACATCTCCTGCCCGGCGGTACCAAGGAAGGAGCCGAACTTGCGGCCTTCGAACTTCCCGCTGCGCTCGTACCACGCTTTGAAAATCTCCTCGACCTTGGCGTTGCCGAGAAACTCCTTGAGGAAGACATAGGTTTCCAGCGCCTCGAACTGCGGCTGGCGCAGGAAGGCCCTGGGGTTCTTATCCGGGTTGTTAAAGTCGAGGTACTTGCGCGTCAGCTCGCGGTAGCTCTGGCGCAGCTTGCCCCGGTTGTCCTGGTGGAACTGCCACAGAAAGCGGAAGAAAGCGAAGTCCAGCGACGCACTGACGCTGCTAGCCCCCGTGCCGCTGGCCTTGATGGTTGCGCGCTTAGTCGCCATGGCTCACGCTCCCTTCCCACGACTCAGAGAGCAAGTCGGTGATCTTCACGCGGATGGTACCCGCATCCTTCGGCACCTTGTACGCACCCTTAACCAGCTCGTTCTTGCCGGGGATGTCCACCACCACCGGTTGCAGCACCGCGCCGTCGTAGTTCCAGTCGATCAGGATGGACTCGACCAACTCGTTCCAGTCCTCAACCGCTTCCTTCTGCAGCGAGAGCTTTTGCAGCAGGTTCATCGGGTAGAAGCGTTCGACGACCAGCTCGCCATTCTTGATAGACACTTTGGCCTGCGAGTCGCGCTTGAATTCGAGATCGGCCTTGTCGCGCAGGATGTCCACCACGTCCACGTCGATCTTGAAGGGCTTGGCGGCCAACTCCAGTTGCGCGGCCAAGTCCGGCTCGTGGCCCATGCAGACGAGGGTGATCTTCTCGACCGGGCGGTTTGGGGACTCGTTCTGCTTGCGCTCCCACGCCTTGTAGTCGAATCCCGCGATCAGCTCGTTCAGGTCGGCGCGGGTGGCGATGCGGTTGACGGGCATGATCTTGACCATGCGCCCATCCTTCTCGCCATCGAATACGGTACTGAACTCCAGCTTCTGCACTTCCAGAGCCTCAATTAGCACTTCCTTGGCCTGTACGGGATTGCGGAAAACGTCGTAGTGGTTGACGTTGTAAACCTCGAAGCCGGTGAAGTGCTTGGTTTCATCAAGCGGTCTCTGACGCAATTCTTCCGAGATGCCAATTAGCCGCTTCGCTGTCGTCTGGATGGCACCAAGATTGATATCCGCACCGATGAATCTACGTCCGAGCTTCGTGGATACGGCCTGAGTCGTGCCAGAACCCATGAAGCAATCAAACACTAGATCACCCGGCTTCGACGACGCCAAGAGAATGCGTTCTATTACGTGCTCTGGCTTCTGTGTCGGGTAGAAGAGGTTTTCTTTTTTGTCAGCTGGCTGAAGCATTGAGAGACGCCAAACGTTGTCAATCACACGCTTTTCGCTGATCTGATACATCACGTTCCCGTCTTCATCGCGGGCGTTAATCATCTTCCCATCCACCTTCTTTCGAACCAGTTGCTTGACTGGCTGATCTCGCTTTTCGGTCAACGGATTGAACACTGCTTTGGTTTTGTCTTTGGCGTACCAGAGAATCGTGTCTGTTGCCCGAGGAAAAACCCCTTTCCGGCTGTCGGGCATTTTGTTGTAGTAATACCAGTAGAGTTCATTTCGGAAGTTGGACGGCCCAAATACCTCATCAAGCAAGCAGCGAAGATGGTGGCTCTTGTTCCAGTCGCAGTGCAAATAGATGCTGCCTGACTCCGACAGTAGCTCGCGGATCAACACCAAGCGCTCGAACATGAACTGTAGGTATTCGTCGTTCGACCAGATGTCGCCGTACTGCTTCTCTTCAAACGATGTGGGGCTACTTTCCGCCTGCTGCCCTTTGAGCTCAATGGTTTTTTTATAGTCCGCCTTCGAGTCAAACGGCGGATCGATGTAAATCAGATCAACCTTGCCCCGAAACTCCTTCAGCAGGTGGCTCATAACCTGCAAGTTGTCGCCCCAGAATATCTTGTTGCGCCAGCCATCGACCTCTTCGCCGTGGACTTCCTTCAATTGCGCCGGGTAGTACTGCGTCGACGTAAACGGGCGCTTGCCGCGCCAGTTGAGCATCGGGTAACCCTTGATCGGCTCGAATTCGTACTTCTCGACGTTGGTGGTGCCGCCATCGGGCATGGCCAATTGCAGGCTGTCCTGCGCAGAGGTGTTCTTGCTCATTTGTCGTATTTCCTGAATTTCCAATTCTTGTTGTCGCAGTAGGCACGCATATCACAGCTCTGGCACAGCTTGGCCGGACGTGCGGCGATTTGGTAGTCCTGCCGCTGGATGCGCGCGACGATGTCGTCGAAGCGCGCGATGGTCTTGCCGATAGCGCGGTCGTCCTTGTTAAAGGAGACGTAAGGATTGCCGCCATCCTCGCCGGTGTAGTAGAGGTGCATCCGGCTTACCTTCTGGCCGGTGCGCTCCTCGACCAGGTGGGCGTACACCTCCAACTGGTGCTGGTACTGGCGCAGGCGATCCCGATCTTTGTCCATGTCGGGCTTCTTCTCCGACTTGAAGTCGATGATCTCGACCGTGTCGTTTTCACCCCGAATCAGGTCAACGCTGCCCTTCAAGATGTACTGCTGCTTAATGAGCGAAATCTCGACCTCGGCCTCCTTGATGCGGTCCCAGTGGCCGTTTTCCCGCTCGTAGTAGCGCAGCACGTGCAGTAGTGCCGCCTGTTGCGAGGAGGGCGCGAGGTAGACGCGCTCCTTCTTCGACAACATGGCGTAGTTGGTTGAGAACCAGCCCTTGATGCCGTCCAGGGTGATGGTGCCTTCCTCGCCGCGCAGCACGGTTTTATGGATGTCCTCGATGGTTTGATGCACCAAGGTACCGAACAGCATCGGGCTCTCGCGGATAGGCGTGAACTCCAGATCCTTGAAGAAGCGGTACTGCTCGGCGCAGTTCTCGAACACCGTGATGTGCGAGGTGAAGGAGTATTCGCGCTTGAGGTTGATTTGCTTGACCGCCTCGAAGGTCAGCGCCGACAGATCCACGACACGCCAACTAGGCAGCTCGTAGAACAGCCGGTCGAAGTACTTAGACGGCGACTTGCCGCGTCCCCGCTTTTCCTGCGCGGCCAACACCAGCAGGTTCTTCGCACGCGAGAAGGCGGTGTAGAACAGCCGCCGGAAGTCGAAGTTCTTGATGTGGTCGAGCGGCTCAAAGCGTTCTTTGGAAAGGTAGCCGCCATCCTCCAGCAGAACGTCGAGCGCGCTGTACTGCTTGCGCGGCACCGCCTCCAGCGAACCGCACACTACCACCGGAAACTCCAGTCCTTTGGACTGGTGGATGGTGAGGAACGAGACGCAGCCCTGGGGCGCGTACTCGGCCTCATCCTCGTATTCGCCGATGCCACCGTCCTGCAGAAAGCGCAGGAACTGGTTGAACAGATCACGCAGGTTCTTCTCCAGCCACTCGGGGCTTAGCACGCTGACAAAGTGCAGATATTCGAACTTTGTGAGCAGCTTGGAGAAAGTGCCGAGATTGCGCGCCGCGCGCCCCTTGTCCACGCCTTGCACGGCCTCCTCGGTGAGGACGTGCGAAAATAGTGGGAACTGCAACAGTTGGTAGAACAGGCTAGAGAAGGCGTAGTCGGTGTTCTGCGTGAGGACGGCGTGGCGCTTGGCCAGCGGGCGTGCCCAGTCGAGCAAAGGCTTGTTCTCCGGCTTGCGCAATTCGTCCGTGAAGGGCTTAAAGCAAAGCTGGTCGTAGTAGTCCCAGATGGGTAGCGCGACGCCCTCGGCCCACGCTCGTACCTTCGGGAACTGCGGGAACAGGAAGATCAGCGCGCCGATCATCAGGCGGATCTCCTCGCGCTCGAAGAACATGTTCGAACGGGGCGAGAACACGGGCACGCCCTGCGCTTCGAGGAATCGCGCCAGCGCCACCACCTTCTCGTTCTTGACCGAGCGGAACAGGAAGGCGACCTGATTCCAGTCTGTAAGCTGGCCGGAGTCCTTCAACCCGTTGAGGAAGTGCAGCACCTCGGCGTGCCAGTTGGTGGTGCCGCCCTGGTCGTCACTGGCAGCCAGCCGCACCGCCGTGGGCAGTTCGGGGAAGTCGTCCTCGCGCGGCACGATCTGCTTGGCGAAGCGAAACATCCGCGTGCCGTCGTCCCAAACCTGCTCCTGCATCCATTCGTTGTAAAAGCGAATGATGTCCGGGTGCGAGCGGTAATTGACGGTCAGCTTGACTTGCTTGCATTGGCCTTGGTCAAACAGTGCCGGGAACTCCAGAATGTTGCGGATGGTGGCACCGCGAAAACGGTACAAGCCCTGATCGTCGTCACCCACCACGCACAGATTGCGGCGTTCCCCCGCCAGCAGCAGGAGGATACGCTCCTGAATGGTGTTGGTGTCCTGGTACTCGTCCACCATCAGATGGGTGAGCTTGTCGCGCAGTTGCACCAGCACCTCGGGGCGCTTTTCCAGCAGTTGCAGGGCCTCGTACTGGATGCCGGAGAAGTCCAGCGAGTTGTGCTCGTGCAGCAGCTCCTGATACTTGGCGAAACAGGTGGCCAGCGCACGAATTTCCACTTCGGTGGCCGCCGCTAGCGAGGTCGCATCGAGTGCTTCTTCGCTGACCTTGTTGAGCCACTTGAGCAGATTTTCCGACTGCGCCCAGCGGCCTGTCTGGTCTTCCCCCATGACGAGCTGAGCATCGGGCAGAGCGCGGAAATCTTTGATGTACTGATAGATAAAGTACTGCTGATCGAACTGGTCGAACAACGTGAAGCTGCGCTTGAGCCGGGTGAACTCGCGGTAGTCCTCCAATATCCGCAGACAGATGGAGTGGAAGGTGCCAAGGTACATCTCGTTCAGGTTGAACTGGATGTTCAGCTCGGCCAGGCGATTGGAGATGCGCGTGGTCAGCTCGCGCGCGGCCTTGTCGGTGAAGGTGACGACCAGCAGCGACTCGGGCGCGACGCCCTTGTGGGTGATGAGGTAGACGATGCGCTCGACAAGAGTGAAGGTCTTGCCCGATCCGGGCCCGGCGATGATGAGCACCGGGCCATCGGTAGCGAGGATGGCTTCAAGCTGTTGAAGATTGGCCTTGGACTCAAGGGCTGCGGCGCTGGACGTCATTGCGCCCCCTCGTCGTCATCCACCATCGCCTTGCCAAAGCGGCTGGCAATCCACTTGTCCAGCTCGGCGCGACGAAAACGCCACGTGCCGCCGAGCTTGAACGCCGGGAGCTTGCCCCTTGCGGCAAGGCGATAGACCGTGCGTTTACCTGCCTTCAGGTAGGCAGCAACCTCGTCAATCGTGAGAATCTCGTCCGGCTGGTGGTCGCTCACTGGCTGTCCCATTTCATCCGCGCAATGCTTAGTTTTCCGCTACATTTTGTCATAAACTCGTAGACCTGGACAGACGTGAGCAAACTTGGCATCGAGAAAGGTGCCTGACCGATGAGGGAGCGGCGGTGACATCGAACTACGAGGCAATTTGCGAGGAGAACCGGGAGAGCTACGGCACCAAAGGTGCTCAAAAGTCCGGGAAGCTGGCCGCTGGGCTGTATGACGACCGCACGCACTTCATCTTCGAGCTCCTGCAAAATGCCGAGGACGCCCTCGGCAGACGCGGCGACGGGCACGGATCGCGCAAGGTCGCGTTCACCCTGAATCCCGTCCGCCTGACACTCTCCCACTTTGGCAAGCCGTTCGACGAGGCCGACGTCCGAAGCGTCTGCGACATCGCCGAGAGCACCAAGAATGAGTCATCGATTGGCCGCTTCGGCCTCGGCTTCAAGTCCGTCTACACTGTCACCGATCTTCCGGAAATTCACTCTGGCGACGAGGACTTCGCCATTGAGAACTACGTTTTCCCCAAGCGGATGGTGCGTTCGGTGCGCGCTGCAGACGAGACGCAGATCATCCTGCCCCTAAAACCGCAGGACACGAGCGCAGCGCAGGATATCACGGCAGGGTTCCGCAACTTGGGCCCGGGCGCGCTGCTGTTCCTGCGTCACATCGACGAGATCAACTGGAACGTCGAGGGTGGCGCGTCCGGGTTCTATCTGCGCAACAGCCCCGAAGTGCTCGGTCCCAATGTCCAGCACATCACGGTAATCGGCAAAGAGGATGATCGGCCCGAAGTTGATCAGAACTGGCTAGTGTTTCACCGCGACGTGTTGTCTGCCGAGCAGCACAAGGTCGGGCGGGTGGAAATCGCCTTCTCGCTGGTCACGGTGAAGGACGCTCCCGGTCGTTGGGCCGTGCAGCCACTGGCCAAGTCACCACTAGTAGTGTTCTTCCCGACCGTGGTTGAGAGCCATCTAGGCTTTCTCGTCCAGGGGCCGTACCGCACCACGCCCAGCCGCGACAACATCCCGCCGGGTGACCCGTGGAACCAGCACCTCGTCAAGGAGACGTCCAGCTTGCTGGTGGAAGCAATGCACTGGATGCGCGACGAAGGGATGCTGGATGTCTCGGCGCTGCGCTGCTTGCCGCTTGACCGCGACAAGTTCGCACAAAACTCGCGGTTCGCGCCGATGTTCGATGCCGTAAGACACGCATTTCAGAAGGATGCGCTGCTTCCGACCTTCGACGGCAAGCACGTTACCGCCCATCAGGCAAAGCTGGCACGTACGCAAGAGTTGCGCGAGCTTTTCAGCCCGGAACAAGTTGCGGCACTCTTCAGTTCAGAGGTCGCCGCTTGGCTGTCCGGCGACATTACTCAGGACAAGGCACCTGAGATTCGCCAATACCTGATGCGCGAACTCGAAATCGACGAGATCACACCGACTAAGTTGGTGCCGAGTCTAGCCAAGTCATTCCTTGAAGCCCAGTCCGATGATTGGGTGTCGCAGCTTTACAAGTTTCTGAAAGATCAAGAGGCAGCCGTACGTCGTCGCCTCGACACAGTTCCGCTTATCCGTCTTGATGATGGCACTCACGTCGTCCCCCACGAGAACGGCGAGGCTAAAGCCTTCTTGCCCAGCGCCATTGCGACCGGCTTCCCGACTGTGCGCCGAACAGTGTGCGCGACATCGGAGGCTCTCGCTTTCCTGAGTTCTCTTAAGATTACCGAGCCTGACCCGGTGGATGACGTCATCCGGAACGTTCTGCCGAAATACCGGAATGGTAGCGTGAGTGTTGGCAACAATGCCTACGCCGGTGATATCGAACGCATCCGCTCGGCTTTCAACGCTGATCTGACAGACACGCAGAAGGCCAAGCTCCGCTCAGCTTTACGTGATACCAAGTTTGTGATGGTGATCGACACTGGCGATCGCAAAGCCTCCGTCGCCAAGCCAGGCGATGTCTACATCGCTACTGACCGCCTGCAGCAACTTTTCGCCGGTGTACCCCATATTTTTATCGTCGACAACGATTACGACTGCCTGCGCGGTGAAGACATCCGTGACCTGCTTGTTTCGTGCGGCGCTAGCCGCTACCTTGTACCGCAAGTCACACCGGCCGAGCTCGGGAATTCCGAAAAAGCGCAGATTCGCAAACAAGAAGGCCTTGAGCGTGCAAGGTGGGAAGACCCGCCAGAAGACTTCACCCTTCGCGGACTCACTCAACTATTGGACTTCTTACCCACGCTACCTCCCGGGGAGGCGGTAGCGAGAGTCAAGGTACTGTGGGACGCGTTGGCTGACCTCGAGGCACGCGGCACTGCCGCCTTCTATGGCTCCTACAGATGGGGCTATTCCCATGCGTCAAAGACTGCCCGATTTGACGCTGCCTTCATCCGGGCGCTCAACCAGGCCGCATGGGTGCCGAACGCCGACGGCGAGCTCGTGCCTCCTAGCCAGGTTGTGTTCGACGGCCTTAGCTGGAAGCCCAACTCGTTCCTGCTGACAAAGATCTACTTCAAACCGCCGATCATCGATCAACTGGCCAAGGAGGCGGGCATTGATCCAGCAATTCTCGATCTGCTGCGAAGAGATCCAGCTATCGTTGCCGAGCTGGCATCCCGGCTGAATGCCGGTCCAACACAGGAGCCCGACTCCTCGACGGTCACCAAGCCGGAGACCGATGAAGCATCCGATGGCGACGTTTACGACGATGCTAAAGACCTGTACGGCGATGGCATGCCCGATATTCCACCCGGCACACCTGATCCCAATGCAGGTGACGGGTGGGGCAATGGTGCGGCAGGTGGCAGCCAAGGCGTCACTGGCACACTACACAGCAGCGGTGGTGGCTCACACGGTGGCCCAGGTGGCCACGGCGCACCTGGCGCCAAAGGAAATGGGAGTGGCGGTACTCTTGGAAAGAGGACACCCGGTCAAGCCGGGGGGCGCCCCTTCATCTCCTACGTCGGCGCACACCCGAATGACGATGGCGCAGACCCCGATGGCCTCGATCAAGCGACACGAATACAAATCGAAGAGCACGCCATTGATCTGATCATTGCTCTTGAGCCCACGTTGCGCCGCACGCAGCACGGCAATCCCGGCTTTGATCTCTACGAGGCCAACGAAACCGGCAATCAGATTCGATGGGTCGAAGTAAAGTCGATGACCGGCAGCCTACAAGATCGTCCAGTGGGGTTATCGCGCACGCAGTTTGACTACGCCCGCAACAAAGGCGATGCCTACTGGTTGTACGTTGTCGAAAACGCGACTGACCCAGCACGAGTGCGCGTACTCAGGATTCAGAATCCCACTGGTCATGTTCGGACATTCACGTTCGATCGGGGCTGGAGCCAGATCGCTCTGACGGACTTTCCAAGGGATATCTCTCAATGATTCCCGCACGCGCCAGAACGCACGATCACCTTGAAAAGTGCTTCGAGCATGTGTGCAGTCAACGTCATAGCATCAACCTCCTAACCCTCCCTCAGCACGCGCAGCGCGACGTGGCAGCCAAGATCAGCTTTCAAGCTGTCGGACAGAAAAGGGCCGCTTATTATTGTTGGACTTGAGCTGCGGCCCAAGCCGCAGTGTCTTGCTCGTACTCATCGCATTGCCTCGACTGAATGACAGCGGTTGACTTGGCCTCGGCGTTTTTATCCCGATTTACGATGGCCCGCGCCAACAGTGCCTACCCCGTCAATCAGCGTCAACAGGACGCTGATACTAACCCAGGCTGTGTCCTGCCCGACTTGATTGATGTGCATCCGAACGTCTGTCTGACGTGGTCACTCAACTAATGCCTCTAGCGAAATCCCCCCAAAAGAAGCGCAATCTAAATTTGTTCACCCATATATCACCTCAATGAGCACACGCCTGTGTGCCTTCAAACTCCATGAGGTCGATATGTCACTTTCCTGCCCTCGCTGCTATTCGCAGCACCTCACCACCAATGACTACGGTCGTAACACTGGCATGGCCCTAGGCTCCGCTGCCGGTGCCGTCGGCAGTGCCGCTGCTGCCTTTGGCGGAGCGCGGACCGGCGCAATTCTTGGGCTGCTTGCAGGCCCGGCCGGCTCCTTCCTCGGTGGAGTAGCTGGCGCCCTTTGCGGAGCACTGCTTGGCGGCGCTGCTGGTGGCACTGCTGGCGCATCGATCGGCGAGAAAGTCGACGACTCCTTGCTCGACAACTACGAATGTCAGGCTTGCGGCTACCGCTTTGGCAAGCGGCATCTTTCCTAAAAGCTGCACCAGCGTCTATCAGACGCAGCGTCCATCCGTCACACGCATCCGTAAATTTGCCTACAGCCCGTGAGGGCTGTAGGCAGATCTGATATCTAACTCGAGAATTTTGCAGCTAGGAGCGCGCATCATGCACCACGTACAAACAATGGCCTTCGTCGGCGAACAGCCGTGGCACGGCCTGGGAAACCAACTTTCACCCAATTCGCCGCTAGACATCTGGGCGCAGCAGGCCGGTATGGCCTGGCACATCGAATCGGCAGACGTCCGCTATGTCGCCAGCGAGAACGGGCTGGATTCCATCCACGCATTCCCGGAGCAAAAAGTGCTCTACCGTTCGGACACCAAGGCCCCGCTATCCGTCGTCTCCAAACGCTTCCAGGTCGTACAACCTCATGATGTATTGGAGTTCTACCGCGATCTGACCGAAGCGGGCGGCTTCGAACTGGAAACCGCTGGCGTTATAAAGGAAGGCCGCAAGTTGTGGGCATTGGCCCGCACCGGCCAATCGGCCTGCCTCAAGGGCCGTGACCGGGTGAACGGCTACCTGCTTTTGGCCACCGCCTGCGATGGCACGCTCGCGACCACGGCCCAGTTCACGTCCGTTCGTGTGGTCTGCAACAACACGCTCGCCATTGCCCTGCGTAACGGTGATGGCGTGGTCAAGGTGCCCCACCGTAGCCAGTTCGACCCGCAAGCCGTAAAACGCCAGCTTGGTATTGCAGTCTCGTCCTGGGATGCGTTCATGGCCCGCATGAAGGCCTTGGCCGAATGCAAGGTGAAAGACGATGCCGTCGAAGCCTTCTTACGCCGGGTGTTGACCTACCCCATCAACCCCACCACCGAGGGCAGCACCACCGCCGTCAACGACCGAGCCTTGAAAACCGTGCTGGAACTCTACGCCGGGCGCGGCAAGGGTTCTGAGATGGCCTCGGCATCCGGAACAGCCTGGGGCTTGCTCAACAGCGTCACGGAATTCGTCGATCATCACCGGCGAGCCCGCTCCAGCGAGCACCGCTTGGACGCAGCTTGGTTTGGCGCTGGCGCGGCTCTCAAGCAGAAGGCCCTGGACGAGGCGTTGAAGCTTGTGGCGTGAATATCGGCACAGCCGAAACCGCTCCCCCTTCCCGTCATCCCCTATAAAGCCCGGCAGCGCTTATGCGCTGGCCGGGCTTCGTTATTTTGGAGATTTCCATCATGGCTTTACCGAAACGCCACCCCGAAAACCGGCCTGCCTTACGCCTGATCGACACCCGCAAGATCGAACGCGCCGATTGGCTGGAAGTACGCAAGACCGGCATCGGCGGCTCCGACGCTGCCGCTGCCGTGGGCCTCTCTCCCTACAAGTCTCCGCTCGAGCTTTGGATGGAGAAAACCGGGCGCGACTCCGCGCTGTCCAAACCGGATCCCAAAGACACGACCCATCCGACGTATTGGGGAACATTCCTGGAACCCCTCGTCGCGGCGGCCTACACCCAGCAAACCGGCAACAGGGTCCGCAAGGTCAATGCCGTCCTACAACATCCGCAGTTCCCTTTCATGCTCGCCAACCTCGACCGGGAGGTGGTCGGAACGCCCCTCGTGCAAGTTCTGGAATGCAAAACGGCTGGCGAGTTTGGCGCCAAGCTCTGGCAAGACGGCGTACCGGAGTACGTGCAGCTACAGGTACAGCACCAACTCGCTGTAACCGGCAAGCTGTCGGCTGACGTGGCCGTCTTGATTTGCGGTCAGCGACTGGAGGTCTATCACATCAAACGCGATGACGACCTGATCTCACGTCTCATCACCTTGGAGGCCAGGTTCTGGCAGTACGTTACCAGCGACATTCCGCCCCCAGCCGATGGCTCCGAATCGGCAGACCGTG